>Ga0316190_10000176_pt1 | contig 41945 bp, 31 predicted proteins | sample Eddworburrow2_MG_FD_204929 | JGI IMG/M metagenome (GOLD analysis project Ga0316190, IMG submission 204929) | Coastal sediment microbial communities from Maine, United States - Eddy worm burrow 2 | ecosystem: Environmental > Aquatic > Marine > Coastal > Sediment | place: USA: Maine | collected...
CCCCGTCCGAAAACGAATCGGGGGTGATATTAAGAATACCCATTACTTTTGGTTGCGAGAGATCCAGCAGCTTGCCTGCACAGTCAACAATAGATGTCACATCCATTGCATATAAGCTTTCAACTGCAATCCACTAACCAGCTACAGTGCAATTATTAGTGCTGGCTAGCAGGGCCACCTATGGTATCTTCACCCTTATCTTCTTTGGGTGTCTCTTCTGTGATTTCAGCTCCTCCCGTACCGCCAGACTTTGAGTCTGGCTCCTCCCAGTCAGCTGGAGGGCGTGGAGGTTTTCCATTCATAATGTCATTGATCTGATCTGCATCTATCGTTTCATATTTGATCAGAGCTTCAGCCATTACATGCAGCTTTTCTAAATGCTCAGTAAGAATATCATGGGAGCGCTGATAATTACGGTCGATAAAGACCCGTATCTCGCTATCAATGGTGTGAGCTGTATCATCCGATACATTTTTATGCTGGGTGACTGAACGACCTAGGAACACTTCGCCCTCATCCTCGCTATACATCAGGGGCCCCAGCTTTTCAGAAAGCCCCCATTTGGTCACCATATTACGGGCAATCTCTGTGGCACGCTGGATGTCATTGGACGCGCCTGTTGTCACGCTCTCTGGGCCAAAGATCAACTCTTCAGCAATGCGCCCGCCAAACAGGCTGGAGATCTGGCTCTCCAACTGCTCTTTACTCATACTGTATTTGTCTTCTTCGGGCAGAAACATGGTGACACCCAGTGCGCGCCCTCGAGGGATAATACTCACCTTGTAGACAGGATCATGCCGTGGCACCAAACGACCGATAATCGCATGTCCGGCTTCATGATAAGCCGTCAGTTTCTTTTCATCGTCGCTCATGACCATAGAGCGCCGTTCAGCCCCCATCATGATCTTGTCTTTGGCCTTTTCCAGATCTTCCATATCCACTTCTCGCTTATTGGCTCGAGCTGCAAAAAGCGCTGCTTCGTTTACCAAATTGGCAAGATCCGCTCCTGAAAAACCAGGTGTGCCCCGGGCAATCAGCGAAGCTTTGGCATTCTCAGACATAGGCACTTTGCGCATGTGAACCTTTAAGATCTGCTCACGACCACGAATATCCGGCAGAGGCACCACTACCTGGCGATCAAAACGGCCAGGGCGCAGCAGCGCAGGGTCCAACACATCAGGACGGTTGGTGGCAGCAATGACGATCACGCCCTCGTTACCTTCAAAACCATCCATCTCAACCAGCAGCTGATTCAGTGTCTGCTCACGCTCATCGTGTCCACCACCCAGACCTGCGCCACGGTGGCGGCCAACGGCATCTATTTCGTCGATAAAGATAATACAGGGGGCATGCTTCTTGCCCTGCTCAAACATATCACGCACACGGGAAGCACCCACACCCACAAACATCTCCACAAAATCTGAACCAGAGATCGTAAAGAACGGCACCTTGGCTTCACCCGCAATGGCTTTGGCCAGCAGGGTTTTACCCGTACCCGGTGATCCCACCATCAGCACACCACGTGGGATTTTTCCGCCAAGCTTCTGGAATTTTGAAGGATCGCGGAGGAAATCAACCATCTCAGAGACCTCTTCTTTGGCCTCCTCAACACCTGCGACATCATTAAATGTAATCTTTATCTGATCTTCGCTCAGCAAACGAGCTTTGCTTTTTCCAAAAGACATGGCCCCACGGCCACCGCCGCCGCCTTGCATTTGGCGCATAAAGAAGATCCACAACCCTATGAGAATAAAAAGCGGAAACCAATTGATCAGGATCGACATCAAAAGCGAGGGTGATTCTGGCGGCTTAGCAACGATTTTTACACCGCTGTTTAGCAGGTCGCTTACAAGGCCATCATCTTCGGGGCCATAGGTTGAAAACACCGCTCCACTGGTATCAACACCGTCAATCTGCCGGCCGTTGATAACCACCTCACTGATAGTGCCGCGCTTTACTTCCTCAATAAACTGAGAGTAAGGCATCGGAAGTGCTGTCGTTTTCTGCGATGTGAAATTATTAAATACGGACATCAGGACGATTGCGATAACCACCCAGAGAACCAGATTTTTTACCATATCATTCAAAAGGATACCCTCATTTTGCCGGATCAAAAAACATATAGGCCCAGCAACTAAATCAATTTTTCAACCAAATATCGGTTAACAGTACTATATATTATAGCCCTGTGCGACCAAGTAGACCTCTCTGCTTTTCGGTCTGGAAGCATTTGGCTTCCTCGTCACCACTTTTTTAAAACTGCTACGCAACTCCTGCAGGTACTCATCATAACCTTCTCCCTGAAAAACCTTTACCACAAATCCACCGCCTGATTTTAATGTCTGTTTTGCAAAATCCAGCGCTAATTCACACAGATACATAGCTCGCGGCTGATCCACTACGGTCATACCGCTTACATTGGGGGCCATATCGGAAATTACAAGATCAACAGGTCGGCCATCGAGTGCATCTGTTAATTTCTGCAATGGCTCATCTTCACAAAAATCTCCCTGTATGAACTCAATATCCACCAGGGGTTCCATTTCGAGAATATCTAGCGCTATAACATGACCTTTACTACCAACCAATTGCTTGGCAATCTGACTCCAGCCTCCAGGAGCAGCGCCAAGATCCACTACTGTTTGGCCTGGTTTTAGAAGATGGTCACGCTCCTGAATTTCTAATAGCTTAAAGGCGGCACGTGAGCGATACCCTGCTTGCTGTGCTTTTTTTACGTAGTCATCATTAAAATGACGATCTAACCACTGACGACTACTTTTGCTGCGTTTGCTCACTCGTAGCGAACTTCCAGAACCTCAAGCTCCCTGACACCACCAGGCGCCTGAAATGAAGCAATATCGCCCTCAATCTTGCCAATAAGCGCGCGTGCAATAGGTGATGTTATAGAGATGCGGCCTGCCTTAATGTCCGCTTCATCCTCTCCAACAATCTGGTAGGTAAACTCCTCGCCCGTATTCTCGTCAGATACATCAACTGTTGTGCCAAATACTATCTTGCCACCGGCATTCAGCGTAGTAACATCAATAATCTGGGCATGAGACAGCTTGCCTTCAATATCCTTGATCCGCCCTTCAATAAAGCTCTGCTCTTCTCTCGCTGCATGATACTCAGCATTCTCTTTCAGATCTCCATGCGCACGTGCTTCTGCTATAGCTTGGATAACTCTGGGACGGACAACTGTTTTCAACTCTGTTAGTTCATTACGCAGTGCTTCTGCACCACGAACAGTGAGTGGTACCTTACTCATTGTGCTATATCCTCAATAACGTCTTGTCCTGACATAACAGAACATCCAGACAATTTATATTAATGAAAATTCTGTAGACGATTGACGTCAGCAGATTCAAGTTCTTTAAGCGCCAGGCAGCTTGCTTCTGCGCCTGCGATAGTGGTGGTATAGCTGACTTTGTGCTGTAGTGCCGCGCCTCTGATTGAAGCAGAGTCTTCCAGCGCCTTTTTACCCTCAGTTGTATTGATGATCAAGTCAAACTGGTCATTTTTGATCATATCAACAACATGTGGGCGGCCTTCACCTACCTTATTTACAAGCTCACAATCAATACCAGCAGCCCGTACAATCTTAGTGGTTCCATAGGTAGCCACAAGATCAAACCCAAGCTCTTTCAGTGACTTGGCCACCTTCACAATGCGTTCTTTATCAGCATCGCGCACACTCAACAAGGCTCGACCTGATTGCGGTAGTGGCTCACCTGCCCCTTCCAGGGATTTTGCAAATGCCTCACCAAAAGTTCGGCCAACGCCCATAACTTCACCCGTAGACTTCATCTCCGGACTCAATACACTATCAACACCTGGAAATTTAACAAAGGGGAAAACAGCTTCTTTAACAAAATAGTATTCAGGGATCACTTCTGTTGTAACACCCTGCTCTGCCAGACTACGCCCTGCCATGCAACGAGCGGCCACCTTTGCCAGTGGTACACCTGTCGCTTTAGAGACAAAAGGAACAGTACGTGATGCACGAGGGTTAACTTCCAGAATGTAAATATCATCCCCTTTAATGGCAAACTGGGTATTCATCAACCCAACCACCTTTAACTCCAGCGCCATCTGGCGGATCTGCTCACGCATACGATCCTGCACTTCATCAGAGAGCGTGTAGGGCGGCAACGAGCAGGCAGAGTCACCAGAATGGACGCCGGCCTGTTCAATATGTTCCATGATGCCGCCAATCAGCACCTGCTCACCATCACAAATTGCATCAACATCAACTTCGATAGCGTCATCCAAGAAACGATCCAGCAGCACAGGCGAGTCATTTGATACGCTGACTGCTTCACTCATATAGCGTCGCAGATCTGTCTCATCAAAAACAATCTCCATCGCACGGCCACCCAGCACATAAGACGGCCGAACCACGAGTGGATAACCAATCTCCTGCGCCAACTGTACAGCCTCTTCCGGCTCACGTGCGGTACGATTGGGGGGCTGCAACAGTCCAAGTTTTTGGATCATCTGCTGAAAACGTTCGCGATCTTCAGCCAGATCAATAGAGTCAGGTGTAGTACCAATAATGGGGGCGCCCGCTGCCTCTAGATCTTCCGCCAGTTTCAGCGGCGTCTGTCCACCATATTGGACAATGACACCAACCGGCTGCTCGATGTGGATAATCTCCAGCACATCTTCCAGCGTCAGCGGCTCGAAAAAGAGACGATCAGAGGTATCGTAATCTGTGGATACGGTCTCCGGGTTGCAGTTGACCATAATGGTTTCATAACCATCTTCCCGCATGGCAAAGGCTGCATGAACACAGCAGTAATCAAACTCTATGCCCTGACCAATCCGGTTGGGACCACCACCCAATACCATAATCTTTTTCTTATCGGTTGGGGCAGCCTCACACTCCTCTTCATAGGTGGAGTACATGTAGGCTGTGGTTGCCGCAAACTCAGCGGCGCAGGAGTCGACACGCTTAAATACAGGCCGTACCCCCAGGGTACGGCGCTTATCGCTCAGTTCATTTTCCTTTACTCCGGTCAGAACTGAGAGGCGTTTATCAGAGAACCCCTTGCGTTTGAGATAAAAGAGGCGCTCTTTGTTCAGCGCTGCAAAGCCTTGCTCTTTAATCTCTCCTTCAATTTTTACTAGCTCTTCAATCTGAACCAAAAACCATGGATCAACATGAGAGTGTCCATAAATTTTCTCTAAAGACATGCCTGCACGGAAGGCATCTGCAATAAACCACAGCCGTTCAGGCCCAGGTTGGCGCAGCTCATCACGGATAATATCTAAAGCATCTTCTGACTCCAGACCTACTACCTCACAGAGTCCATGCTTGCCGGTCTCTAATCCGCGCAGGGCCTTCTGCATAGATTCTTGAAAAGTTCGGCCAATAGCCATCACTTCACCCACTGACTTCATCTGGGTTGTGAGTCGATCATCTGCCTTGGGAAATTTCTCAAAGGCAAAACGTGGAATCTTTGTGACGACATAATCTATCGTCGGTTCAAAGGATGCTGGTGTAGCACCACCAGTAATCTCATTACGCAGCTCATCAAGAGTAAAACCCACTGCCAGCTTGGCTGCGACCTTTGCAATTGGGAAGCCCGTTGCTTTTGAAGCCAGAGCAGACGAACGTGATACCCGTGGATTCATCTCAATGATGACCATACGGCCATCTTTGGGGTTGACTCCAAACTGCACATTGGAACCGCCCGTATCCACACCAATTTCACGCAATACCTGTAATGAGGCATTACGCATGATTTGATACTCTTTATCGGTTAGCGTTTGGGCCGGGGCAACCGTAATGGAGTCTCCCGTGTGCACACCCATCGCATCGAAGTTCTCAATGGAACAGATGATGATGCAGTTATCTTTATGGTCACGCACCACCTCCATCTCGTACTCTTTCCACCCCAGCACCGATTCTTCAATCAGCAACTCAGTGGTAGGCGAGAGATCCAATCCACGCGTGCAGATCTCATCAAACTCATCCTTGTTATAGGCAATACCGCCACCACTGCCACCCATAGTAAATGAGGGGCGGATAATGGTAGGAAACCCTATACCAGCCTGGACTTGTCGGGCTTCTTCAATACTGTGAGCGATAGCAGAACGCGGCATCTCCAGGCCAATCTTTGTCATGGCCTGACGAAACAGATCACGATCCTCCGCCTTGTCGATAGCCTCACGAGAAGCGCCAATCATCTCCACGCCAAACTCTTCAAGTACGCCGTGGCGTTCTAAATCCAGCGCGCAGTTGAGTGCAGTCTGCCCACCCATAGTAGGCAAAAGCACATCTGGGCGCTCTTTCTCAATAATGCGTGCCACTGTTTGCCAAGTGACGGGTTCAATATAGGTTGCATCCGCCATATCGGGATCAGTCATGATGGTAGCCGGATTGGAGTTAACCAGAATAACTCGGTACCCCTCCTCTCTCAGCGCTTTGCAAGCCTGAGCGCCGGAATAGTCAAACTCACAGGCCTGGCCGATAACGATGGGGCCTGCGCCGATAATCAAGATACTTTGGATGTCTGTACGTTTTGGCATTTGAAATAGTGTCTAGTCGCGAGTTCCTAATTTTACTAAGGAGTAGGTGGCTTGATTTAATCTCTGCACAAGATTAGCTAGCCGAGCGATACTGCTCTATCAATTCAATAAAATGATCGAAAACAGGTGCTACATCATGGGGGCCAGGGCTTGCCTCTGGATGCCCCTGAAAACCAAAAGCTGGCCGATCAGTGCGATGTATCCCCTGTAGCGAATCATCAAACAGAGAACGATGTGTAGCTTCAAGATGATCTGGCAAGCTCTTTTCATCAACAGCAAAACCATGATTCTGGCTGCTGATCATGACTGCACTCGTGGCCAGATCCTGCACGGGATGATTGGCACCGTGGTGACCAAACTTCATCTTGGCTGTCTTTGCTCCACTGGCCAGTCCCAGCAGCTGATGCCCCAGACAGATGCCAAAGGTCGGCACACCACTGTCAACAATCGCTTTGATGGCAGTAATGGCATAGTCACAGGGTTCTGGATCGCCAGGGCCATTAGAGAGAAAGACCCCATCCGGCTTCATTGCTAATACTTCATTTGCAGGCGTTTGAGCTGGAACCACTGTCAGGCGACATCCTCGGTCAACCAACATGCGCAGAATATTGCGTTTCACCCCAAAATCATAGGCAACCACATGGTGTGAAAGCGCTTGGGCATCTGCTGGCAGCCCCTCTTCCAGTGACCAGGAGCCCTGATTCCACGGATAGGATGAATCAACCGTCACCTCTTTGGCCAGGTCCATGCCTTTGAGGCCAGAGAAGCCTTTCGCAGCAGCCAAAGCAGCCGCTTCATCAATATCATCACCCGCCAGGATGCAGCCGCTCTGGGCTCCTTTTTCACGCAATATACGCGTCAGACGTCGGGTATCAATATCAGCGATGGCGACCACGCCATTCTTCCGCAGATACTCATCAAGTGGCATCTGATTGCGCCAGTTGCTCGCAAGCAAAGGCAAATCACGGATTATCAGCCCGGCAGCATCAATGCGTGGAGACTCTTCATCTTCATCAGTGGTGCCGGTATTTCCAATATGAGGATAGGTCAGGGTAACAATCTGGCGACAGTAGGAAGGATCAGTCAGGATCTCCTGGTAACCGGTGATAGCGGTATTGAATACCACCTCGCCCACCGTCTGACCGTCAACACCGATGGACTCACCCCGAAAAAGGGTGCCATCCTCAAGGACCAAAAGCGCAGGTTTTCTCAAGAAACACTCCGGAGCAGGCATAAAAAACGGGATGAGTTCTGTGAACCCGCCCCGCTTCTAAATCAATTAGGATGCAACAAGACTAGAGTCCGTCGCGAAGCTGTCGAATTCTACTTGATTGGGGACGCTCATGTCCAACTTCTCTAGTCATTAACATTCCCAATACAGACAATAGCGAATAAGGTGCGCTCATCTCATCTCTTATCCACAACAATCGCCATAAAACTGTTGCATGAAATGGTATATTCAAATCATAAATGAATAGTAAAACTGCACACAATTATGCCGCCCTTGCCCATAAAATTAAAGGTTGGGCAAGCGAGCTTGGCTTTCAGGAGACCCGCATCACCAGCACCCACCTCGGTTTAGCTGAAGAGCGGCTCATAGCATGGTTGAATCAGGGGCTGCACGGCAAAATGGAGTACATGGCCGAACATGGCCAGAAGAGAAGCCGACCACAGGAACTAATCCCCGGCACGCTGCGGATTATTTCCGCCCGAATGAATTACCTGCCTGATATTGATGCCGACCCGTTACAGACACTGGCAAGCCCTCACAGCGCTTATGTCTCACGCTATGCACTAGGACGTGATTATCACAAACTCATCCGCTCGCGACTTGCAAAACTGGCGGATAAGATCAGAGCCGAGATTGGGGATTTTGACTCAAGGGCATTTGTCGATACAGCCCCTGTCATGGAAAAAGCCATTGCTGCCCAGGCTGGCCACGGCTGGATTGGCAAACACTGTATTGTTATCAATCGTGATGCAGGCTCATACTTCTTTTTTGGTGAGCTATTCACCAATCTGCCGCTACCTAGTGATGAGTCAAGTGACGACCACTGCGGCAACTGCATCCGCTGCATTGATGTTTGCCCCACTCAAGCCATCATTGCACCCTATCAACTGGATGCAAGACGCTGCATATCTTACTTAACCAACACTCTGCGGGATTCAATCCCCATCGAGCTGCGACCACTGATTGGAAACCGAATCTTTGGCTGCGACGATTGCCAGCTGGTCTGCCCTTGGAATCAACATGCAGCCACAAGTAACGAACCAGATTTTATGCCTCGGCAGGAGCTTGATAATGCACAACTGATTGATCTGTTCGCCTGGACAGAGGATGAATTTCTAAGCCGGATGGCTGGCTCAGCCATTCGCCGCATTGGGCACAACTGCTGGTTAAGAAATATCGCAGTCGCGCTGGGCAACGCACCAACCTCTGATGAGGTTATTGCTGCGCTACAATCCAGGGCAGATCATAAATCCGAGTTGGTACGAGAGCATGTCGCGTGGGGATTAGCTCAGCATTCAATCTGAACCGGGCAGCCGTAAAAAATGCTCACGATAGTAACAAAGCTCTTCAATAGAGTCTTTAATATCATCCAACGCCAGATGTTTAGATTCTTTTCTATAAGCTTTCGCCATATCAGGCGACCAGCGATTAGCGAGTTCTTTGAGGGTACTGACATCCAGGTTGCGGTAGTGAAACCACTCTTCCAGCTTGGGCATGCAGCGCGCCATGAAGCGCCGATCCTGGCAGATACTATTGCCGCACATTGGCGACTTGCCCGCAGGCACATATTTTTCCAAAAAAGCTAATGTTTCCGTCTCAGCTTTGGCCTCATCGTATTGGCTGGCTCGGACTCGATCTACCAGTCCCGAACGACCATGCTGTCGCTGATTCCATTCATCCATTGCCTGCAACTTACTCTCTGGTTGATGGATAGCAATCATTGGGCCTTCAGCCAAAATATTGAGATTGGCATCGGTAACAATGGTTGCAATCTCAATAATCGAATCATTCTGGGTATCCAGCCCTGTCATCTCCAGGTCAATCCAGATCAGGTTTTTTGAATCCTGTGCCATTCATTACCCCATAGTCAAAAAAGTAGCAGTGCTATTAATTCTAGCAGAGTAAACCTTCAGTCCATATCTTCTTGCACAATGCGAAGCTGTCTAAATAATTAGGCTAAAAACATTGGCTTCTGAATTGCTAACTTGTGGCCAATACAAACTAACCTGTATCCTTCGGCCATGCATATTTTTACTCAACTTTTTCTATTGGCTCTCAGCCTTGGGCTGCTAATTCAGATCTGGCTGCTCTGGCGACACAAACAGCACGTTGCAGCACATCAACACCAGGTTCCATCCGCCTTCGCAGACGCCGTTTCATTGGACGAACATCAAAAAGCCGCCAACTACACCCTCACCAGGATTAAAGCAGCAAGGTTCGAGCTCATCTTGAGCACGCTGCTCTTGTTGGCCTGGACATTGGGAGGTGGATTAAACTGGCTGCATCAAGCCTGGGATGACGGCTCACTTGGCACCCTTCCAGCAGGCGTGGCCTTCATTCTCTCAGCATTCCTCATTATGGGGCTATTGGATATTCCTGTTAGCGCCTGGCGGACATTTACGCTTGAAGCGCGCTTTGGATTTAATCGCACCACACCCCAGCGCTTTGTGATGGATCTGCTTATTCAAACGGGACTAATGCTTCTCATCGGCGCACCACTCGTCTGGGTATTGCTTTGGATCATGAGCAGCACTGGATCGCTCTGGTGGCTGGCCGCATGGGCAGTCTGGATCGTTTTCACGCTTGTTATGACCTGGGCTTACCCCACTTTTATTGCCCCTCTTTTCAATAAATTCGAGCCGCTGGAAGATACTGAACTGCAGGGTCGTATTCAGCAACTGCTCAGCCGATGTGGGTTTGCCAGCAATGGCATCTTTGTGATGGACGGCTCTCAGCGTTCAAGCCACGGCAACGCCTATTTCACCGGACTGGGTAAAAGCAAACGCATTGTCTTTTTTGATACATTACTCAAAAGTCTGACAGCCGATGAGATGGAGGCTGTTCTGGCACACGAGCTGGGGCACTTTAAACGCAAGCATGTCTTGAAACGGATGCTTACCATGTCAGCAACCTCACTTTTAGGGCTGGCTCTGCTCGGATGGTTATCTCAACAGCCTTGGTTTTACAACGCTTTGGGTATGCAACAAACCTCTGATGCGGCTGCTCTGCTTCTGTTTCTGATGGTCATTCCTGTATTCACCCAATTTCTACAGCCACTCTCCAGCTGGCTAATGCGCAAACAGGAATTCGAGGCCGATGATTACGCCATCGAACAAGCCAGCCCCACAGCCATGATTCAGGCGCTGGTCAAACTCTATCGGGAAAATGCCAATACCCTGACACCCGATCCTCTCTACTCGGCCTATCATGACAGCCACCCACCTGCCCCCATTCGGGTAAGCCATATTGCTGCCAGCATAAATAGCACTTCAACATAATGGCAAAACAACGGCTAAGTCAGCGCCAGCAGGCACGCATCCAAAACATTCAGGAGAAACGCCGTAAACGCGTAACCAAAAAAGCCGAACAGGAGCTGGAACATACAGAGGGGCAACCACAAAAAGGCACCGTAATTACCCGCCACGGGCAAAATCTGGTCGTGGCTGACGAAGAAGGCACCTTACATCACTGTCTGTGGCGACGAAATGTTGGCCATATTGTCTGTGGCGACAATGTGGTCTGGCAATCTACCGGCCATGAGCATGGTGTTGTTACCGCACTACTTGACCGACAATCAGTGCTGGCCAGACCGGACTACAGCGGTAGAGAGAAACCGCTAGCAGCCAATATCACCAAACTGGTTATTGTTTTAGCGCCCAAACCTGAACCCAGTGAATACCTGCTCGACCAGTATCTGGTCACTGCCGAAACTATCGGTGTCGAAGCCGTTATTGCCTTCAACAAGAGCGATCTATTGGATCAGACTGCAACACAAGCACTTATCCAGCGTTTTGCTCATTATGTGGAAATTGGCTACCCACTCATCCAAATTAGCGCCAAATTTGAGCATGGCCTTGACCCATTGATCCAGCATCTTATCGATGAAACCAGTATTTTGGTTGGTCAATCGGGTGTAGGAAAATCCTCTCTGATCAATGCGCTACTGCCAGATCAAGACATTCAGGTTGGCCGCCTCTCCAAAGCTACTGGGCTTGGACGACACACAACCTCAGCGACAACCTACTACTCTCTCCCTGAAGGAGGTCATCTGATCGATTCACCTGGCGTACGCAGTTTTCGACTGGTCGAATTGAGCAAGCTGCAATTGGAAAGAGGGTTTAAAGAATTTGAGCCTTTTCTTGGTCACTGCCGATTTAGCGATTGTCGGCATTTGGAAGAGCCAGAGTGCGCCTTGCGGCAGGCTGTTAATGAGGGAGAGATAGATCAGCGGCGGCTGGAAAATTTTCTGCATTTAGCTCAACAGCAGAAACAACGTTAGGGATAACTAAATACAAGCCCTGTTCTTCCCTTCCTTTTTGGCCTGGTACAGCCTGTCATCTGCATGTTTAATAAGCTCCATAACTGCATCGCCATTATCTGGATAACTGGCCACCCCTGCACTGATGGTCACGCGGCGATGGGGAAACTCATATTCAGCCACTGTAGATATCAACCTCTCAACAAAGGGAGCAACTTGATCTTTACCGAGCTCAGGCACCAATATTGAAAACTCTTCACCACCAAAACGACTCACTGTGTCAGAGACCCTGGCCGCCTTCATTAACAGTCTTGATACCGCTTTTAACACCTTATTGCCTTCAAGATGGCCAAACTCATCGTTGTAGGCCTTAAAATCATCGATATCAATCATGATCAACGAATAGCAACCTTTACGCCTTCTCGCCCTTTGATCTTCTTTCTCGATTTGTTCCATCAGGCTGCGATGATTCAGCAGCCCCGTCAGACCGTCATGCTGGCTTTGGTGCCACAGTTTTTCGATAGATTTCACTCGTGCCACCGTCAATGCAGCATAGATAGTTAGCAGTGAAAAAAGTGAAATATCTTCTGTTCTGATCTCTTTTCTTTTGAAATCATTCAGATAAAGAATGCCCACCACATTACGTTGAATAATTAATGGTGCCGCCAGTACTGATTTGACCCCTTCAGCAAGCAGTAATGGATTTGGATCTGGTGTATCAGCAAGATCGGCAAAGAAGAGCGGGGTTGTTTGGTTCAATAGCATATCAGTCAGACCACCTTGTCTGATTTTCCATCTGCCATCCACATTAAACTTTTCGCTAAATCCCTTAGCTGCAACCAGTATCATCTCCTCGCCTGTATCATCACAAATAGCGATGGAGCCTGCAGGCATATTTAAAAGCTTCGATGCATATTCAATCACGGCATATGACGCATCTGCCATGCTATCGATATTCTCAATAATTTCGCCCAGGTGACAGAGGCTTTCATGTTCTTTTAATGTTCTGTCGCGTTCAGCAAGCCTTTTTCTGCGTTCCTCTGTAATTTGCCACATCAACATTGCAGACAAACCGCCCATCAACTCTGTATCGGGCGGCAATATTTTACGAAGCTCCGCAGCTATCTCTTCTGAACCTGTCACATTGATAACAACATCTATGTCATCAGGTTCAAGAATTGGAAGCTTGGTATAGAAAGGAACATTTAATTTAACTGTGCTTTTGACCCCAAAGGCATCTGGATTTGTATCTGCTACAAAAACAATATCAATGCATGGATTATCTTTCAGTATGTGCAGCACGGCAGTACCACCTCTACCGCAACCCACAATGCCAATTTTCAGGTTGGGCTGTGCAACATCATATCCATTAGGTACATAGGCATTCATAACTCCCAAGGCGACAGCGCGATCGATTGCATGCCCACGAGTGCGCACATTTAATTTTTGACGAATATCCTTAAGATGGGAGGCCAACTTTTGTCTAGTCAGGCCAAGAGAAGAACATATCTCTACATCCAGTTTTCCTTTTTGTAGTCTTTTTAGAATTGACAATTCGATGGGCGACAGAAGCACACCATCAACTGGAGCCATTAAAAAATTCTCTGTATCAGTCATTTACAAATATCTCACCAAGCACCTCCTTATTCTTCCTTAATAATATAGATATATTGAAAAATAACATCAGGAACATTGATATTTATCTTGTTTTCAATAGTAAATCTCTATCTCCACTCCTTCGTATACTATAGGACATATTTTATTTTCAGATATAACTATTGCACATAGAATTTACCGCTTATCTATGTATCGTTACCGCTTATCTATGTATCAATTTAGATCCACACTGAAACCAATGCTTCGGGGGTTTTCTGATTTTTTTACTAATACATAATACGAAGTAAAAACCTGGAGGATTTGCAGTCGTCTACGCATTTCCCGCTCAACTATGCATCATTTGAATGATTATCAGCTGTTTGGCGCAAGGCCTTGTTTGTAATAGGAAAGAACTTTACGAACATAACGCTGGGTTTCAGGATAAGGGGGAATGCTGTTTCCATATTTTTTTACTGCATTCTCACCTGCATTATAAGCTGCAAGGGCCAAGCTCAAATCAAACTTAAACTCTTTGAGCAGATCTTGTAGGTAACGAGCACCCGCTCTTAGATTTTGTTCCGGATCCCAACGTCCCCGCTCGCTCACACCATAACGTTGGGCTGTCCCTGGCATTAACTGCATCAAACCTACTGCACCAGCTCGCGATTTAGCGCGCGGATCATAGGCAGATTCTGCCAGCACAACAGCATGCAACAATGCAGGGCGCAGGTTTGAATTTTGAGCGGCCGCTGTAATCATTGGGCTATAGCGTTTACGGTTCTTTTTGAAGGCTTTTACATCAACAGAGGCGCTGGATTTTGGCTGACCAATAACGCTCTTCAGCTTATAGTTGCCTTTTAACGGGCGATCAGTGAAATAGATGTGCCCCTTTGCATCGACATAGTGGTAGATTGCAGCAACTGCACCCTGCGCCAGCAGCATTAATACCACCCCAACCAAGAGGCATCGTATTTTTATTCGTTTATTTTGCACAGTCTCTAATTTTCCAACCAAATCATTATGCTATCTAAGTATAGATCGACTGATAAGCACCAGAACTTAAACCCGTTCTCGTTAATAGCATCCCATTAGCGGCCACAACACTTTTTATATTTCTTGCCACTCCCACATGGACATGGATCATTGCGACCCACTTTAGGCGTTTCATTCTGCTGAGTGGATGGCGGTACCAGCTTGCCATCTACATAGTACCAGCGCCCATCCAGGCATTTGAATTCACCCGATTCGTGATGAGATTGAATAATCCCCTTCTCTCGGTAGGTGGCTATAAACTCAACCTTGCCATCGTCTCCCTGCTCATCAACTGAAACAACCTCAAGTTTGATCCAGTCTGAATTTTCCGCCCAGCGCTTGGTTGCCACAGGATCATGATCATCACGATGCTCTGGATGCAGGCTGTCAGTCAAGTAGGAAATTTCGCCTTTGGCATAAGCACTGAAGCGGGAGCGCATCAACGCTTCAGCGGAATCTGCTGTTTTGCTACCAGCGTGTAGTGGGCCGCAGCAAACATCGTACTCTTTACCAGAGCCACAGGGGCATGGGTTCATATTTTTATCCTTCCAAAATACTCAATAGTTAACGAGACAGAGATTATAAGGTTTGAATGCCTCTGCCCACCACTTTAATTGCCGATTACAGCCCTAGTTCTTTCCACCGTTTTTCAATGCGTTTCAATGATATGGGGGCAGGTGTCTTCAACTCTTGGGCAAATAGGGAGACCCGCAGCTCTTCAAAGCGCCACCGAAGCTCTTCAACTCTTGCATCCAACTTGCCTGCTTTACGGATGGACTGATCCTTCTCCTGCCACTGATTATAGAGGCATTGCATCCCCCGCATTTGCTGGAGATCACGCCCAGCAGCATGCCCCATTTTCTCCCTGCGCAGAGCTATGCCTTTCAAGTAGCGCGGATAGTGCTGTAGATTTTGCCATGGAGTACATTGCAGAAACCCTCTAAACACCAGCCGATCAAGCTGTTGTTTTATATCTGAAATCATAGGCACCAGATTGATTGGCATATTGCCTGACAAGGTTTTTCGTACTTGCTGATACTCCCCAAGTATTTGGCTGACAAGCTTGCAGGTCTCATTGGCCACTGCCATTAGCTGCCCCTTCTCTTCAGCGATGCATTGGGCAAACTGCTCTTTTGTTCGAATAGGCGACCGAGCCTCAATAAAGGTTCTATCGACAATTAGAGAAACCAATTCAGCCTCCAGATCCTTCTGAGGATTATTTATCAAGCCCACCGGCGCATCTGCCGCCTTGGCATATTGCAGGCGCATGGTTTTCAGCTCAGGTAGATTTTTTCGCAAATAGCGGACCTCCTGTCCAAGCTTCAACATAATCAACCCACGCAGACCAGCCTTCATAGCCTGATCAGCCTTGAGTTTAGAATCCAGCACACAAATGGCTACTTTGTCTCCCTGAGCCACCAAGGCCGGGTAACCAAGCATTTGGATGCCTGCCCGTTCAAGTGAAATAGTTTCTGGCAGCTCACCAAAATCCCAATCCTTCAGATCATCCTGCTCCAAACCACAGGAGGGCAGCATCTTGAAACTCTCTTCAGCGGCATCACCATGCTCTTTTTTCAGTTGATGCAAATCCTGCCCAGATGAAATGCCCCGCCCTTTATCATTAACAATACGGTAACCCATCCGTAGATGTGGTGGTATATCCTGCTGCTGCCAGGCATCTTCTGGAATATGCACACCCGTCATGCGTTTGAGTTCTTCCCCCAGAAGACGAGTGAGGGGTTTATCTGACGGCTGCATGGCTTTGAGACAGGCATCAGCATAATCAGGAACCGGCACAAATGATTTGCGCAACTGCTTGGGAAGACCACGCAACAGCGCGATAATTTTCTCACGCAACAGCCCCGGAACCAGCCACTCACAACGCTCTTCAGGAACCTGATTGATCACAGCCAATGGAATCACTAATGTGACACCATCCGCCTCTTCACCCGGTTTAAAGTGGTATTCCAACGGCAGTGGTATACCCTCTACATTCAGCACATCTGGGTAGAGTTCATCCGTCACCTCATCCACATTACGCTGCATCAAGTCTTCCAGCTGCATATGCAAAAGCTTGGGCTTGGATTTAGAGATCTGTTTTAGCCATTTCTCAAAAGCCGCCCCACTATAGATGCCCTCGGGGATACGTGCTTCATAGAAGGCATAGATCACCTCATGGTCAACCAACACATCCTGCCGACGGGCTTTACTCTCCAGATGCCAGATGTGATCTATCAACTCCTGGTTATGGCGAAAAAATGGAGCACGGGTGCGGTAATCACCCTCAGCCAAGGCATCGCGTATAAAGATCTCCCGCGATTCATCAGGGCTAATGGGGCCATAATTAACCTTTCGCCTTGGATTTATCGTTATGCCAAACAACGTGGTTTTTTCATAAGCTGCAACCTGGGCTCGGCGTTTTTCCCAATGTGGTTCAGAGTAACTGCGCCGAATGAGATGCCCTGCCGCCGCTTCAATCCAGGCAGGCTGAATCTGAGCTACTGTACGGGCATACTGCTTAGTGGTTTCTACCCGCTCAGCAGCCATCACCCACTTAGGTGATGCCTTGAACAGGCCAGATCCTGGAAAGATCCAAAACCGGCTGCCGCGCGCACCCAAGTATTCTTTGTCTTTGTCTCGAAATCCAATATTGCTCAGCAAGCCTGTCAGGATAGCTTGGTGAACTTCATCATTTGATGCCTCTGCCTGATTATCACGAAACCCCATCTCATGCAGCTGGCCACTCAACTGATGGTAGACATCATGCCACTCCTGCACTCGTGTCCATGATAAGAAACGCTGTTTGCAGAGCTTGCGAAATTTACTCTTTGAGAGATGGCGACGCTGCTCTTCCAGATAGTTCCACAGAGCGAGAAAACCCAGAAAATCAGACTCTTCATTTTGGAATTCACGATGCATCTCATCTGCTGCCTGCTTGTGCTCCAAAGGACGCTCCCGAGGGTCCTGCACACTAAGCGCTGCCGCAATCACCGACACTTCACGCAAGGCATTGCCATGCGCAGCTGCCAGCACCATCCGACTGACCCGCGGATCCAGTGGCAGAGTAGCCAGCTGCCTGCCCAAGTGAGTCACGCGCTTATCACCACCAACAGCACCAAGCTCTTCCAATAGACGATAGCCATCTCTAATCAATCGGTGATCTGGTGGATCAATAAAAGGGAAGTCTCCCACCTCACCAAAACCCAGTATCTTCATCTGTAGGATGACAGCCGCCAGGTTAGTGCGCTGAATTTCAGGCTCTATAAATTCACGCCGGGCCTGGAAATTTTCTTCATCATAAAGGCGGATACAAATCCCGTCACTGATACGCCCGCAACGACCTTTCCGTTGATTTGCGCTGGCCTGGGAGACTCGCTCGATAGGGAGACGCTGCACCTTACTGCGGTGGCTATAACGACTAATACGAGCGTATCCCGGATCAATAACATAGCGAATACCCGGTACTGTTAGAGAGGTCTCAGCCACATTGGTAGAGAGAATAATCCGCCGTCCAGCATGAGATTTAAAAATACGCGCCTGCTCGGCAGTACTCAGCCGGGCAAAAAGAGGGAGCACCTCAGTTTGCAGCATACGATGCTTTCGTAAACTCTCGGCTGTTTCACGAATCTCACGCTCACCACTGAGAAAGATCAGAATATCCCCCCGGTCAGCTGTTGACAGCTCATCCACAGCATCAATGATGGCCTGCTGCATGCGGTCGTCTCGTTCACTGCCCTCCTCTTCCAACGGACGGTAGCGAACTTCAACTGGGTAGGTGCGCCCCGAAACCTCTATTACTGGGGCATTATTAAAATGCTTTGAAAAACTTATCGGGTCAATGGTGGCAGAGGTGATAATAATTTTGAGGTCGGGCCGTTTGGGCAGTAACTGCTTGAGATAACCCAATAGGAAATCAATATTGAGACTTCGCTCATGCGCTTCATCGATGATCAGCGTATCGTATTCATTCAGGTAGCGGTCCCGCTGAATTTCTGCCAGTAGAATGCCATCTGTCATCAGCTTAATGTGGGTTTCAGGCTTAACATGATCCTTAAAACGCACCTTATAACCCACTGCGGTACCTGGCTCCCGCTCAAGCTCACTGGAGATACGGTTCATCAGGCTGCGGGCTGCAATACGCCGCGGTTGAGTATGGCCAATACGACCAGCAATGCCACGTCCGAGAGAGAGGCAGATCTTTGGCAGCTGTGTGGATTTTCCTGACCCCGTCTCGCCGCAGAGAATGACTACCTGATGCTTCTCTATCGCTGCTGCAATCTCATCCCGACGGCCACTGATAGGTAGGTCATCCTGAAACTTAGGGGTTGGGCATTGTCCACGACGGCGGCACAGTAATTGCTGAGAAGCATCGATATCATGCCTCAGCTTTTCTAGCCCTGATTCAAACGGCTTGCCTGTTTTCTTGCGCTGCTGAAGGTTGCGCAACCGCCCGCGTAGACCGTGCTGATCAGCCTGCATGCAACATTCAATATCTTTATATGAAGGAAACGACAAAAAACTCACAGCAGGTCATGAGCACCTCATGACCACCATCAGGAAAAAGTATGGAAAGTATAAACGATTAGCAGCTAACGGCGCTTTCTAGAGGGAGTACTGGCATAGCTGTAGATTTTTGAATGGGTGTCACATTGGGTGAGCCAAAATCAAGCCATTCAATAAGAGATGACCATTGCTCACGATCCTTAACCGCTGATTTAGAGTAATACTCATAGATACCCAGCCCTTGTTCCATGGCATTAACATAGTTCTGGCTATCACGGATGCGGGCAACAACAGGTAAAGGGCAACCTTCAAGGAACTGATCCAGAACATTATAGGAGCGCGCTGCTGGTCGGGTTCTGTTAGCAATAATGCCAATCTGTTTTTTCTGGGAGGTGACTTTTTCAACCCGCATTAACTGCTCAATAAAATCTGTAGTTGCCTGCATATCAATGACAGATTGCATGACGGGAACCAATACAATATCTGTTTGGCGCAGCAGCTCTGCTATTCGGCTACTGTTCGTTCCAGCGGGCGTATCAACTATAAGCACTTCTGTATCAAAGCCGGCATGTATTTGCCAGCTACGGGTCAGTCCAGCTTTTTGCTTAGTAGCATCGATACATTTTATTGGAGGTGAATCATCATCGCGGAGGTCAAGCCAGCGTCGGCTAGAGCCTTGTGGGTCATAATCCATCAAGGTTGTACGAAATCCTATAGAGGCAAAATAGCTGGCCAAACTGGTTGCTATTGTTGTTTTACCACATCCACCCTTCGTATTAACTAACGTTATTCTTAGCATTGTCTCTTCCTGCCACTCGGTAATTTATAGATATTGCAAAATATCACCGAGGAGATATGCCTGAAATGCATGTTTATTCAGATATGCAGCCAAGCGAAATTATTATCATTTATTATGGAAGCTTTTATACGACTGAAAGCCAGCTGACACAATACTACACTTCGTAGTAAGGGAATTCAACACGATGAGACGGCACAAGTTCAAATGGATCAATTTTGCCGATAAACGGCAGCGATTCACTCTAAGCAGCACACTATCCACAGTGGCATATTACTCGTCTAATTTGATTTTTAACCGAACTTCAGTTTCACCAAAAAAGAACCGTTTTCTACGTGCTACGACATCCAGCTGATCACCCGGCTTTTTATCCACTAGAAAGACTCTGAGATCAGCTAACATCTCGGTAGACTCACCATTAAGTGACAGAATAACATCACCTTTTTCCATACCCGCCTTCTCTGCAGCACTACCTGGAAGCACTCCACTAACTATGGATTTCTCACCACGCGCCAGCACAATTCCCATGCGCCCTTTTGGCGGCAGCTTTGCATCTTCAGGATAAAGCAAAAAGTCACCGACACCTGGTCTGACTTCGACACTATCCGCAGGCAACACGATGCTGCTTTCTACTGGAACCCGTCGGTTTACACGCTGAGGAATCCCCGTTCCATCCTCTAAATGACCAATTCCCGCAAGCACCACTAGCCGTTTCTCTGGGTTCTTTTTCAGGTATTCTGCTGCTCGCTCAGCCATCCCTTCATCCCATAACAGCTGAACCTGCATAAACTTCTCATATGAGCGCCCTTCACCATGAGGATGCTGATAAAAAATATCCTTTATTCGCTTTTTATACAGTGAATTGGACTCATCAATATCATCAGGAATTTTGGCCTTCTCCTCATCCGTCAAGGCATCCATACCTTCAGCTCCCACTTTTCGTGTAATCTCCTTGGGAATATTTAGCGCTATCAGCGGAATAGCATGCTCTTTGGCGTAATCAAGAATGGGTTTGTAGTGGCGAAAATCATATACCCAACGAAGATAATATTCCGTCTTACGAAGCATCTCCTTTTCATCCAGAGTGCCAGCAATATATTCATCCAAATACTGCTGGAACGGCTGTTGGAAAAACTCCAGACCAATCGCAATATTAGAGTCAATCTCGTGTAATCTGCGGATAACTTCAAGCTGACTCAGGTGATGACCATAGGTAGTGTGAGCTTCACCAACATAAATCACTCTGTCCTTTGCCAGCTCAGAGATAATGCTATCTAGAGTTGGCATGTTGCGCAGATCCAATACAAGCCCGGCCGTTTTAATTTTTGGCTCATCAACTTCAGCTTCATCTTCTTCAGCTTCGTGAGACTGGGATTTGTTTCCAGCAACCGCATGTGGAGAGTGTCCATGTTGTGATTTAACCTGACAGGCATTAAGACCCTGTAGCATTAGAATGGCCAGAACCGCCCAACGAAACATTTGTTTTATCATGAACATCCCACTTTCTATATCATCAGTTGTTAATCAATACACGGATAGTAGCAATGATTTGCAGATCATTGGAGAATAGCCTAAATAAAGCTTCAATGGAGCCGAGTAATGCCCCCATACCTTCGTAGCCTCTGTTTTCTACTACTGATCCTGCTCAGCCAAATTTGTGTTGCTAACACCATCATCCACCATGACCTAAAAGTCACGCTGCAACCATTCAAAGGAGAGATTGAGGTAGAAGATATTATTTCTCTACAACAAAAAACTTCTGAGATCACGTTTAGGCTTCACCGCAATCTAAAAATTAAGCCATCGCCTGATGCTACCATCACACCAATTGATGCTTATGACAACGCAGCATCCGTGCCAGTTCAATATTATCAGGCCGCATTCACACAGCCTAGAAAGCAATTCAAACTACATTACAATGGAGCTATTAAACACTCTCTACAGCAGATCTCAGAAGATTATGCTGGCGACCTAACTCAAACCGCAGGGTTAATATCTTCTGACGGCGTATACCTTAGCGCTAACAGCTACTGGTTTCCCCGTATGAAATCTGGCTACCTATCCTTTTCTATACAGGCACAACTGCCTGAAGGGTGGCACTCAATCAGCCAGGGTCGACAAATAGAAAATGGCTGGGAAGAGTTATCACCTCAGGATGACATATACATCATCGCAGCTCCCTACCAAATATATCAACGGAAGACTCCGGATGCTGAGGCCATGGTCTATCTCCGTAGCGCTGACCCAGCTACAGCCAATCACTATCTTGATGCAACTGAGCACTATTTAGCTCTCTATAGTAAATTGCTGGGAGCTTATCCCTACTCTAAATTTGCTTTAGTCGAAAACTTTTGGGAAACCGGCTATGGCATGCCCTCCTTCACTCTTCTCGGCCCTACAGTGATTCGTCTTCCGTTTATTATTCACACCTCTTATCCGCATGAGATTCTTCACAACTGGTGGGGCAATGGTGTTTATCCTGATTATGCTTCTGGCAACTGGAGCGAAGGGCTAACATCCTATCTGGCAGATCATTTGCTACAAGAACAACGTGGCATGGGGGCTGATTATCGGCGTACAACGCTACAGCGATATGCCGATTCAGTAAAAAAACAAAAAGACTTTCCACTTACAGCCTTTCGGTCTCGTCATGGACAAGCAAGCCAGGCTATTGGCTACGGCAAAACCATGATGTTTTTTCACATGCTAAGGCAACAGTTAGGAGATGATGTCTTTATTAAAGGGTTACGGTACTTTTATAAAAAGAATCTTTTTAGAATTGCAGGCTTTAATGCACTTCGCAGTGCTTTTGAATTCGTCAGCAAAAAAGATTTAAGCATGGAATTCAAACAGTGGACAACACGCATCGGCGCACCATCAATTAAACTCAACAATGTAACAGTGAAGAAAACAGCAGCTGGTTATAACCTCACTGCGACTATCGCACAAGCCCAGGCAGGAGCAGCTTTTAGTTTAAAAATCCCTATTCTGGTTCAAATAAATGGTAGCGATGAATATAGTCGGCATATTTTTTCTATGCATAAGAAAACAGAAACACTCAACCTGCGTTTTGATAATCAGCCGCTACGCATCAAGGTAGACCCTCAATTTGATCTTTTTAGGCAACTTGATCCCAGTGAAATTCCCAGCTCCTTTGCTCAGCTTTTTGGTACTGATCAAGCACTCATCATACTTCCATCCAAAGGTACAAATGAACTCAAAGCAGCATATGAGAAGTTAGCTAACAATTGGGCACAACGCTCACCAGCACTAAAAATCATGTGGGATACGGAAATTAAAAACTTGCCAACAGATCAGTCAATATGGCTTTTAGGGGAAAGTAATATTCTTTTAAAAACAGTAGAAGACTCAATAAAAGCAGAGCTATTTAATAAAAAAACTGCACAACTTATTTTAAATAAGAAAGGGTTTTCTAAAACAAATCACAGTTTCGCAGTAACAACCCGCAATTCGGCTAATAAGCAGCACACTATCGGCTGGGTTTCAGCACATTCATCTGCAGCAATACCCCATCTGTTCAGAAAACTGCCTCACTATAAAAAATATAGCTATCTAGTATTCGAAGGAGATGCAGCTAAAAACATATACAAAGGTAAGTGGCCGCTGGATGAGTCAGCGTTAAACGTCATCACGCACAATGATCATATCAGGCCAGATTTAGAATTCACTTCGCATCCGGCTCTTGTTCGATCCACCAAGAAAGACAACAAACATTAGCGCCAGTTATAAATTTACGCTATTTCGTAGCAAACGTGATTTCGCCCTAATGATTTTGAGCTATAAAGCGCTTTATCTGCCCTATCAATAAAAGACATTTTTGTATCACTTGCACCAAACTCAGCCACACCCATGCTAACAGTGATAGATATATTTATCTTTTCATCTGAGTATGCACTATTTTCAATTAATTGACGAAGGGCTTCTGCTTTTGTATAGGCACTTTCACCAGTTGTTTCTGGTAAAATAATTGCAAATTCTTCTCCACCATAACGGCTATTGATATCACAGGTTCGTGATGACTCCTTAATCAATTCAGCCAACCAACGGATCACACAATCACCTACCAGATGGCCGTAACTATCATTAATTTTTTTGAAATAATCAATATCCAGCATAATCAAAGATAACGAAGTCTTGTAACGGCGGGCACGATCTATCTCTTTATCAAACAATACGTGCATCTCTCTGTGATTATAGAGACCAGTTAAACCATCATGTGAAGCAATTTCACGTAATAATTGATATTGAGCAGCTATTTCTATGGCATAATCAATTGCTATCGCTAAATGGTCTGGGGTAATTTCACCTTTTTTCAAATAGTTTAGCGCACCCCATTGCTTAATTTCTTTGTAGATCTCACGACCCTTTTCTGCAGATAAAAATATGATTGGTGCTCGACAGTCGTTTTCTTTTGCATAGCGCAAAAGACTAACACCATCACCCTCGCCGAGCCGATAATCCATAAATATAACATCATAATGACTATTTAAAATTTCCTCTTTGCCAGCACTAAAGCTGTTACACCATTTCACCTGGTATTTTAGTCCATCAATCTTGGACAGCATGTACTCAAATATATCCTTATCTTCAGCATCATCCTCTATTAACAATAATTTAAGCTCTACATCAAGCATTCAAACTATCCTTATATAGTGGCAGAGTGAAAACAAACTTTGCGCCTTCATCACACTTCCCATAGGCATTAATAACTCCACCATGCCTTTCAGTAATTTTCTTACAAATTGACAGCCCTACACCAGTGCCTTCATATTTTTCGCTTCTTCCATGCAATCTTTCAAACACACCAAAGATTCTATCTGCATGGTGAGGATCAAATCCTATGCCATTGTCACTTACTGTAACTTCCAGCATATCATTTGCGATACGAGCCGTGATGTCAATCAGAGGAGGGACATTATCGCGATGATATTTAATTGAATTTGCAATCAGGTTCTGCATTAATTGCCTTATTTGAAGGGGATCACCAAGAATATCTGGAAAATCACCCATAGCAACTTTCCCTTGAGATTGATCCAATGCAACTTCAAGATCTGAAAGAACCTCAAGTGTTATCTCTTTTAAATTTAGTTTGCAAAATGGCATCGCTTTGGTGGTGACCCGTGAATACACCAACAAACCATCTATCAAGCTTTGCATGCGCTTAGCTGCACTGATCACTCTACTGAGGTAAGCAGTGCCATCTTCACCAAGTGCATCAGAGAAGTCTTCATCCAAAATACTGCCAAATGTTTGGATTTTTCTCATTGGTTCCTTTAAGTCATGAGACGCAATTCTAGCAAAACTATCCAATTCAGCATTGCTCCGCCTTAACTCTTCTGTAATTAATTTTAATGGCGTAACATCAGTAATTGTGCCAATAAAACCTCTTACCACATTTGAGTCTGTCAACTCTGGATAGGCTTCACCTATTACCCACACCACTTCATCATGATGATGGACAAATCTAAACTCCGTGTAAAACACTGCCTTCAGATCAACAAAATTATCCCACTCTTTAACAACCCGTTCTGTGTCATCAGAATGTATTCTATTGAGCCAGCCATGTTCTAAAACTTCCTTCTCAGTCGCATCAAGTATTTCCAATCCACGCGGGTTTACAAAAACACATAAGCCAGATTTATCAAATTGAAAAATACCAACAGGTGCCTTATTTGCAAGAGATTGAAAGCGCAATTTACTCTCTCGCAGCTCTTTCTCTACTTTTTCTCTTCTTGCAATGTCATCTGCCAGCTCAGAAACCATTATCCCGAACGATTCAGACAAATGCCCAATTTCATCTGTATATTTTCTAGTTACAGTATAGCTTAAGTCGCCTTCTGCAATTTTTTTGGTTGCATCGACAAGCTTTGCTAATGGTTTGGTAAGTGCACTGGCAAAATAATAGCCAAAAAATATCGCTATACTTATAACGATTAAAGTTAATTGGAATGTAAATCTAATCATGGTGTTTAGATCACGCTCCATTCTTTCCATACTAAATATAGCTACAATACTGCCAATAACCTCACTTTTATCGGCAACACCGTCCTCTTCAAGCATTAGCAGCTCATCCATTTGAATCTCATCTACTACGATGTTTTGTTGGATTTTTATAACATCTAATTCAGAGAAGGTTTCATTTCCTTGCTGAGACAGTAACTCATGCTTATCGCCATATACAGAAACATAAACAAGATCTGGCGTGTGCATTAAACTTTTCAGCATACGCTCAACCTCATCCGCTTGTTTAATCATGACAGAAAGCTCTAGGTTTGTTGCTGCCATGTTAACTGATGATTTTATGCGTATATTGAATTCACTTAATATGTTCTGCTTGGTATGGGATACAAAAGCTGTTGCAATTACAGTGGCCGCAACAATCACGATAGATGACATCAGAAACATCATTCTTATTTTTAAGGATATATCTCCGAGTCGCGTCAAAACACTAGCACCTTGATTCTGCCTTCTTACTTAACAAAGAGCGCGTCTCTTGGAACAACAATATCAACACCTGGCGATAACCTTTCTGCCACGTGTGGATTAAAGAACACATTGACGCTTAAAGGATATTGAAAACCCAGCTCCCCCTCAGATATGACTCGGTCAACCATTTCTCCAGCTTGCGCCCCAATACTTTGGTAACTTGTAAATAGGCAAAACAACGCACCATTTTGCACAGCCCATTTATTGCCACCAATAATCGGAATTTTTTTACGTAGCGCGCGTAATAAAACAACTTGTTTAAGCAATCGCGCATTACCTGTAATAAGCTTATCTTTACGCAGCCATAAAACCTCTACATCAGCCAGTAAATCTTCTAAATCAGCAGCAACATTCCTTATGTCTAACACCTCTTTTTTAATAATTGTCAGACCAACATCTTGTGCTATTTCTTCAATTCCATTTAAACCATCTTTACTCGCTTTGCTATATAAAAAACCTATTTTTTTTACATTAGGCATTATTTTTTTAAATGTTTGCAATTGCTGACGAAGAGAAAACTGGCTTCTAATGCCTGTTCTACTCGAGAGATTTAATTTCTTATGATCAGACAACATTGAAAATATAACAGGAATATCATGTTTATTTTTTGCTGCCCATGCTGCTCTTGGACCTAATGCCACAACTACGTCAGCTTTGTTTGCTGCAGCTTTTTCCATTAACACGCTTCCCATTTTTACATTCCCCCCCATATCCAATATCCGTATACTGGATCTTGGAAGCACCTTCTTGAACTCACTTATAAAGCTATCGTATGGTGCGGCACTTTTACTGGTTAAAATAACAATGTTGTAGGCAAACGATATGGAGGCAAAAGACAATGAAATAGTAAAAAATAGTGCAAAACCAAGCAGGCTTGAAACCAGCCTTGCCCTTCTATCAAAATCTTTATTTTTGATATAAAAATCCATTATCTAAGTAAAATCATGACCTGTAATATCATCTCATATTAATCAATCATGTATTTTTGATTCTCTCTTGTTTTATGATTGTGTAAATAACATCTAACTCACCGCTTTTTTTATTTCCAAAAGAAGGTCAGATGTTCTCACTGGTTTTTTAATACAGGTTACAGAGTCAAGATTCACTGCATACGCCGCATCAAAATATTTACAGTAAGCCCCTAAAATGAGCATAGGTACTTCTGCTTTTGCAGAGTGCTGCCTAATTTTTTTGATAAACTCAGCGGCATTCATATCAGGAAATTCTTCTATAATTAGCAAATCAAAAGCACCGCTTGATTTTTTTGCTTTTACGACATTTAGAGCTTCCACATAACTTTGAGTTTGCACAACAGATGCACCACACTGATTTAGCGCGGGCTTAACAATCGACTGGTAAGCCAGACTGTCATCAGCAACCAGAATTTTGATCCCAGTTAAATCTATCTCTTCTGTGTTGCTTTTTATATCATCGTGTACTTGTTGCCATAATCTTACGTCAAAATAAAACCTAGTCCCTTTACCTTCTTCACTCTCAATCCATACATTTCCGCCCATCATTTCTATTAATCTTTTCGATATTGTGACACCTAATCCAACCCCACTGTATTCTCTCGTATTTGAAGCATCAGCCTGAGAAAAACTATCGAAAATCAACTGTTGTTTTTGTTTGGGAATACCAACACCCGTATCAACCACTGAGAACTCTATGTAGCATTCCTTAACTTCACCCACGTAGCTATCACTAGTGATGCATTTTGAGTTTGCAGCTTTCTCACTTTTTTTATTTCCAGGTGCCAAACGAACATTTAATACAACCTCACCCTGCTCAGTAAACTTGATTGCATTGCTTATAACATGCGTAAGTATCTGTTCTAAATTAGCTGGATCGCCTATCAGTTTTATTGGCACATCTGATTCCACATGACATGTAAACTGAAGTCCTTTTTCTTGAGCGCTCTTTTCAAAGATCGAAGCCATCTTTAACGGTAGATCATCAAACTCAAACGGAAATTCTTCAAGCACGATTTGCTCAGATTCAATTTTTGAAATATTTATAATTTCATCAATTAAATGCAGAAGTTCTTTGCCTGCCTGCATTGTAGTTTTTACATAAACATCTTGTTCTTTTGATAGTTTGGATTCTGACAGGAGTTCTGACATCCCAATAATACTGCACATAGGAGTGCGTATTTCATGGCTAATATTGGAGAGAAATTCACTTTTAATACGACTTGCGTTTTCAGCTGCTTTTTTTGCTTTTATTAACTCTGCTTCAGCTTTTTTTCGCTCTTCAACTTCAAGCGAGAGGTCATCACGGGCGCGCCGTAATGTACCGATTGTTTCAGAAATATTCAGCGCATATCGAATTGAGCGCTCAAGTGTTTGAGTATTCAGTTCACCTTTTACGAGGTAATCTGAGGCACCTGCTTCCATAGCTTCCATGTCTACATCCCGGTCTCCCTGACCAGTAAGAATTATTATTGGTTTAATGCAATCGTCTTCGCGTACCTTGCGTAGAATATCTAAGCCATTACCATCACCTAAACGATAATCTATTAAGTAAACATTTTGATCAGAGATGGGAATATATTCTAAAGCTTCATGGTAACTAGATATCCAATGAATATCACACTGTAAATCACGTATGCGACTAAACAGGTTTTTTATAATGAGGTAATCGTCCTCATCATCTTCAATAAGAAGAATATTCAGCCTTTTTGTCACCATCTTAAATTGACGCCTAGATCCTGTACGTTCTATTTTTATGTTGTTTGAATGTCAGATATTATTATCACCCCCTCACACGGCGTGTTTTTTTGGCAATTCAACAACTTCAAACCAGTACTTTTTAATTATGTCCATTGTTTCAACCAAGCCTTTAAAACTTGCGGGTTTAGTTATAAAAGAACTCGCACCAAAAGCATAACTATTACAAATATCGTGATCAGCTCTGGATGTGGTTAATATGATTACTGGAATGCTACATAAGGCTGAATGGGACTTGATTGCTTTCAGCGCCTCAAGTCCATTCATTTTTGGCATGTTAAGGTCAAGTAAAATAATGTCTGGTTTGGGGAAATTATCATTATGCTCACAAGAGCCTTGCTTATTAAGATACGCCATTAGTTCCTCGCCATCTTTCACAAACCTCAGCTGAGCAGTCAAATCTGACTGTTCGAGAGCTTTTTTGGCGAGAAGGCAATCATCTTCATCATCATCTGCCATCAAAATTATCAATGAACTATCATCTGCGCGCATAGAACCAACCTCTTATACAACTCATCATTAAAGGTACATTGACCACAACAACCACTTGATTTTTAACATGTTAATGTAGCACATCCGGGCAAAAACACTGCAACTCCTTGGATCATTCAAACCGCAATCAAACTAATGGCATTGTCTACACAGAGTATAATAGCAATCCCTAATAAAGGGCAGAGCAATCTCACCACACACCTATTTTTGGCTAACAAAGCCCCTAAATAAGCTCATAATATGCTAATAATTTCATCCAGTTACAGGCATAAAAACCACCCTGCCAATAAACCTCTTTTTATTGTAGCGGCCCTTGTTGGCAAAACAATAATATAAAATATTTCACTACCTATTTTTACTTTGTTTTCATCAGGTTAGTAAAAACACCTACTCAAAGAAATGACATTCGTCATGCCATGACAACCGGCTAGATCAGAATCCAGCAAAGAACCTGCCCCGGAAGACCTATTGCCTAGCCCGACAACAAGAACTACCCAGGTGATATAACACCATTAACAACAGAGGCTTGATGGAGTCGAATATCCAGTGGTTTTGTCGTATCCAGGTGAAGATCTCGTTGAGGGAAGGCAATAACAATACCGGCTGCATTGAACTTCTCATTGATGGCTTTAAATAGCGCGGTTCTGGTTTCCCAGCGGTATTCCAAGGAGCCAAGATAACAGCGTAGATTTAAAACCAATGCATTGTCACCAAACTCCTCAAAGGTGAGAACCGGCTCAGGGTCTTTCAACACATGCTCATTCTCTGCCGCCGCCTTAGCCATGAGATCCAAAGCTTTATCCACATCAGAGCCATAGGCTATTCCAACGGGAACCACGATCCGAATCATCTGATCCGTTAGGGTCCAATTCAGTAACCGACCGGTTATGAACTCTTTATTAGGAACAAGCAATTCCTGCTTATCAAAGTTCAGGATAGTTGTGGCCCTGATGCGAATACGGGAGACCTTACCCGTAGTTTCTCCCACCGTGACCGTATCCCCCACCCGGATAGGCCGCTCAAAAAGAAGAATAATACCGCTGATAAAGTTGGCGACAATCTCCTGTAGCCCAAAACCCAACCCCACACTGAGTGCCGCAATAAGCCATTGAATGCTCGACCATTCAGCCCCAATAGTATTGAAGGCGGTGATAATACCGATGGCGACAATCACATATTGTGTCAGTGCTTTTATTGCATAGCGCGCACCAGGATCTAGCGGCAGGCGTTGCAGGAAAATAATCTCCATCAGCCCCGGCAGGTTTTTCGCGGCAATGATCGTTATGGCTATAAACAGCAATGCCAAAATAAGATCTGTCAGCGTTACAGGAACACTCTTCTCAATACCATCAATCATCTCTGTTGTGGTAAAGGGCAGGGTCACGGTATCCAACACACTGAAGATAGGCAACATATCCGCCCATATCACCCATAAGCCAAGCGCCGCACCAAGAAACAGGCCTGTATGCAACAGTCGTTTTGCCTGCTCACTCAAGTGCTCATAATCAACTTCTGCACACTCAATTTCCGGTGGTTCTATCGTTGGCTGCGGTTTCTCTTCATCTTCAAGCAGGGCCTCTTTTTCCCGCTGGGCACGAAGCTCTTCTCGTTTCTTGAGCGCTTCCTCATAGCGAAATTTCATCTCTGCCAGATAGAGTGACCGAAGCAGCAACCCCTTAAGCAGCATCAAGCCAAGAAAAAACCAGACCATTGACTGCACATGGCGCTCCATAACCAGTGCCGTATAGTGGTACCCCAGCATTGAAGCAAGCATCATTGATAGCGGGACCAGAACAGCTATAGGCACCCAGATCAATCGAGCCTCCCCTAACCGTCTGTTCAGCGACTTATCACGCATATAGGTTTGAACGGGACCGGTAGGCTGTAAAATGCGCATAGCAAAAACCAATAGCGCTGCCATCATCACCAAAAAGGCAGGACGACCCAATCCTTGGACATACGCTTCCTGGGCGCTTTCTATCACAGCGGCAATAATAAACACCAATGTCGGCAGCAGTGCCTGCAACCATCCCAGGTTGCTCAAGAGGGCCAGCCGAATCTCTTTTGGCCAACGAAAGTGCCGATCGCCCATCCCATCCGTACGGCAGGTATGGCGAAAAAAAGCAATTGTGGCCATTATACTTCCCGCAGCATAAAGGCCTTCAGCAATGACCATTGAGAAAGGGTTAGCTGTGGGCAATGCGGCCAGTCGCCAAGCAATAAACAGCATGAGAGCGGGCCATCTAACGGCCAAAACCAAGGTGAGCCACAAGGTTTGCAGCGTTAGCCAAAAGGAGTTTGTTTGGATTTTTCGGGTGCTTTTTGCAATTTCACCCATCTGGCGAACACAGTAAGCGCGCGACAGCAGTAAAGCCATTACTGCTAGCAGAACCAACACAGATCTCACTGGCCCCTGCCATAGCGAAGAGAAGAGATCAGTAGCAGCATGGGCCCAGCCCCCAGGCGATACCAGCCAGATTGAGCCCGAGATAAAACTCACCGCATCTGAAAATGCCAGCGGCTTGGTACTGGGTATCCACATTAGGCGCTCTTCAATAAACACAATAAACTGCTCAGCCTCAGCAACCAACTGCCTCTCCGCTACATCCAGAGCCGCAAGCTGGCCAATATAGCGCCCATAAATCTTATGCAGCTCCATTAAACTTTCTCGCTGCGCCATCAGCAGCTGCCGCGTCTCTTCCGACAGACGGTTTTTTTCTCTTACCTGAAATTCAGTTTGAACGGTAAAAAGCTCTTCCTCAACAGGCTGCACAATGGCTGAAACAATGTTTTGGACTCGTCCATCAACATCCAACAGATCACGCCGTAACTCATCAATATCAATTTGACGATCAGTCACTCGATCAATTTCTGTCCGGCGTCCACTCGTATTTCGCCGGTAACTTCCAAGGGAAGGCAACGCCGCCGCTCTTTTGCGCAGCATCCTGCCAATGGCTTCACTGGATCCAACAACCTCCACCCGTTGGCGCGCGCTATCTGCTTCAAATTTGATTTCATCAAGGCTACGGTGAGCAGTATCTAGCTGTCCAACAACCTGGGCCTCACTGCGCGTCAGCTCCTGCAATTCAGTGCTGAGCGCAACATTCATTTCCGCAATGATCCGGATGGGTTCAGGTAAATCAATCGCCTCCCGCTGGTCACGCTCCGCCTGCTTCATCGCTTTGGCAGCACTGGCTTCGCGTAGTTTCTGAGCAGCTTCTCTGAGTGCCTCAAGGCCCGGCAGAAGGTGATTGCTTTCCCTTGCCGCAAGATCACGCTCTGCAGCAGTGAGGCTGGTTAGTAACTCAGGATTGTCCATCTGTAGGTGGTACAGCTCCAGCTCAGCAGTGCGCAGGTCTTTGCGAGCCAACAGCGCCTCTCGACGAGCGGTGATTAACACAGGCAGTTCTTCAGATGCCGATGGGGCATTAAGATCAGTGTTAATGCTCTCCAGCTTGCTAGTAAGTTCAGCAACCACATTACTGCGTTTGGATGCCGCATCTAAAAGATACGTCAACTCATCCGCATACTTTTTATGAGAAGCATTGAGAATCTCAAACCTCTCCTCTTCTTGGCGCAGGAGAGTGCTAACTTCATCAATGCTGGCTTTTTTTGGAAGTTTCTTGAGCGGCTCATAGGGTCGAGGCTTCTTTGCCAGCTGCTTACGAAGCTTTGCCAAACGACCAGGTGCAGATTTAATCCTGGATTTCAAATTCGCATGCTCCGCGCGCATCTTCTCAGTCTGGGTTCGCGCTTGAATAGCCTGCTCATAAAGCTCAATGAGCCTTGCCTTTACCTTCTCATCCTGGCTGGTACCAGCCTCAATAGCCGCTTTCTTTGCACTCAGTCCTTCAAGGGTGGTTGACTCTGGTGCCGTAGCAGGAGACTGGGCAATAGCCGACTCACCCGCCCCCACAAAGAGAAGCAACAGAAGGAAGCACTGAATAAATCTTTGACACATTGGGTGTTTTTTCAGAAAGTTACTAACAGGATGCATAAAGGTAGCCTGATTAAAAAGATCATTATTAATCAATAATAAACCATGCTTCAGAAAATGCCTTTCTTTCTGAAGAGATTTGCACTACCAAACTTAAAAAATCCAGCACTGCAAAAAATCACAGGTAATAATGGTTTTTTACAGACTTGATACTCTCAATCTAGGCCAGATCACCACAGATTAGTTGAGCTCAGGACACATTACCGGCATTTATGAAATAGCTTTCATTATGCTTAAAGGTTTAAATTCCGACGGTAAAAGCATTTAACTCAATCTAGTTAAACAACTCTATCCACTTGTCGTAACCCTCTTTTTTCAGTTGATCCTTCGCTATGAAACGCAGTGATGCTGAGTTGATACAGTAACGCAGCCCGGTTGGCTGCGGCCCATCATCAAACAGGTGACCAAGATGTGAATCTCCAATTCGGCTACGCACCTCTATGCGAGGGCCAAATAGTTTGTCATCTATCCGCTCGACAATGTTGTCAGCAAGCAGTGGACGACTGAAGCTTGGCCAACCTGTACCAGAGTCGTACTTATCTTTAGATGAGAAGAGTGGCTCTCCACTGACTATGTCCACATATATCCCATCCTGTTTCTCATTCCAGTATCTGTTATTGAAAGGAGATTCAGTGTCATCCTGTTGAGTGACTCGGTATTGCAGCGGCGTAAGCTTACTGCGTAATTCAGCATCACTTGGCTTGCTATAGCCTTCACTATTTTTTTGTGTTTCTGAAACTTTCATGTGTCGGTTCTCACCCCAAGTCTTATCCAAAAACTGATCTCGCCCTGAGTTGTAGCGATAGAATTTATAGCGTAGTGGATTCTTTTTGTAATAATCCTGATGGTACTCTTCTGCGGCCCAGAATTTTTTAAGAGAATGTAATTCAGTTAGTACCGGCTTTTCGAATTGTCCCGAAGCATTCAACTCTGCACGTGACTTTTCCGCCGCTAATCTTTGCTGTTCATTATGATAGAAAATAGCCGGGCGATATTGCTCTCCACGATCAACAAACTGCCCATCATTATCAGTTGGGTTGATCTGCCGCCATAGGGCATCCAAAAGTTCTTTGTAGCTGACTACTTTTGGATCGTAATAAACCTGTACAGCTTCAATATGTCCTGTTTTACCTGCTGATACTTGGTTATAGCTGGGATTATTTACATGACCACCTGCGTAACCTGAGATGGCTTTCTTTACACCCGAAAGCTTTTCAAAGTCCGCCTCCACACACCAGAAACAGCCACCTGCAAAGGTCGCTACTTCCAGGTTTGAATTCATTGTTGTCATTTGCTTTTCATTCTCAGCGTTGGACTGTGCATAACTCACTAAGAACAGGGGAAGAGCAAGCAACCCAAATAGCACCATTGATTTCATCTTTCTATCCTCTCACATTTCATTTGAAGAAGTCTTAGTGATAAGCATGGATGAAATTGTTCAGTGGGCTATCACAAAAAGATCACAATTTTGTCACATTGATCAGAATTGAGATTTAATTTATTGGAAGATAAAAGAAAGTACTTAATGGGATGATCAAACTGTAAAAATATTTAGGGGTATTTTTATTCCTAGGCTGTCTCTTTATTACGCCATACAGGTAGTGTGAAGCAAAAGTTACTGCCTTTATGCTGCCGGTTTTCAGCACCAATGGTGCCACCCTGTAGCTCTACTATACGCTTGGCAATGGCGAGTCCCAGCCCGGCATGACCTTCACCACTGCCTTGTTTTTTAGCGCGATAGAAGGATTTAAACAGGTGAGGTAGATCAGCCATGTCGATACCGCTACCGCTATCCATAACGCTGACTAATACGCTTTCTTGATTCTGCTTCAGTGCAAGTGTGACGCTACCTCCCGCTGGCGTATGGCGTAGCGCATTTCCAATCAGATTCTCCAATACCCGTTCAGTCAGTGCGATATCTGCCCAGACAAAGGGGATTTCTTCAGCGGGCTCCATCTCCAGATGAATCTGTTCCTGTTGCGCGCGCAGCTGAAATTTTTGCACAACATCCTGCGTTAGTTCTGCTGGGGCAAAGGGCTCGCATTCTGGTTGGGTCTCTTGAGCATCCAGCTTTGCCAATTCAAACAGCTCACCCATCCGTCGGCTAAGACGCTCGCTTTGCCGCAGCGCAATACCCAGGTAGTCAGCCCGCTCTTCAGCACTTAACTCATGCTCTTTGAGCTTGAGCGATTCCAGATATCCACGCAGCGCTGCCAGTGGGGTGCGCAGGTCATGCGAGACCTGGGCTACCAGCTCCCGGCGCAAAGTATCTTTTTGCTTGAGCTGTTCTAATTGAGCGGTGATGTGCTCTGCCATCTGGTCAAAGGTATCAGCCAGCCGATCCACTTCATCACCCCTGCCTCCCCGGCGTGCAGGCATGCTGGCATGAGCGGTAAAGTCGCTCGCCTGAAATTGTTCCATCTGGGTTGTTAGTCGGTGCAGGCGCCGGGTGAGAATAAAAAAGAGCGCCAGACCGACTATCAGAGCAATGCTCAAACTGCCAAGCACCGCCCAGCCACTGAGGCGTAGAAAGTGGCTCTCTTCGATCATGCGGTCAACCGAGTCAAACTCTTCGCCGCGCAGCACGATATAGAGGTAGCCTTCCGGGTTCTGAGCCGTGGGCACGGGTGTTACAGAAAAGGCCTTGTGGCGGTCGTGACTGCGAGGATCATCACCCAGCAGAGGATAGTCTCCTTTACCGCTTAAGAAGGTGTAAATTGGTTCCAGTGCAACATGTTTGCGCTTCACTTTGCCGGGATCTGCCGAGTAGGCAAGGATCTGCCCTTGCATATCTAACAGATAGATCTCAATACTGGGATTGATCACCATGTATTGATGAAAGGTCTCCTTCAGCGCTTCCTGATTAAGTCGTCCCTCTTCAACCAGATTGCGATCCATCACCAGGTTGCGCGCCAAATCACTATTGAATTGCTGATTCACCTGTTGCAGATAGTTGCGTGTGGCAGAGGTACTGAGCAGTGCATAAAGCAGCCCTACGGTGATCAGCAACACCACCAGCACCAGCGCAAGTTTGGCGTAGAGGGTGCGCAACATAATTCAGCCCTGCCCCTCGGAGAACTTATAACCCACGCCCCACACAGTGAGAATATAGCGGGGCTTGGCGGGATCTTGCTCTATTTTCGCCCGCAGGCGGTTGATGTGTGAATTGACCGTGTGTTCATAGCCTTCATGGTGATAGTTCCAGACCTGCTCCAGCAGTTGCAGGCGGCTATAGACCCGGCCAGGGTGAGAGGCAAAATGGGCCAGCAGATCAAACTCCTTGGCGGTCAGTGAGATCTCTTTACCGCTAATTTTGACGCGGCGTTTTTCCAGATCAATATTGAGTTCGCCGCAAACCAGGGGCTTGCTCTGTTGCGGAGATGCCTCTGATTTTTGCTCCAGCGCTTCTACCCGACGAAACAGCGCTTTAATACGAGCCTGTAGCTCGGGAATACTGAAAGGCTTGGTGAGATAGTCATCAGCACCAATCTCCAACCCCAATACACGATCCAGTTCGCTGGCCTTGGCGGTTAACATCAGAATGGGAACATAATCACTACCAGTACGCAGCTTTTGGCAGACAGCAAGACCATCCATGCCGGGCAACATAAGATCCAGAATAACCAGATCATAATGACCTTGTTGGTATTGCTGTAATCCGGTCTCACCATCGGGGACAATATCCGCCTCACACTGAATATCCCGCAGATGCATCTGCACCAGTCGGGCAATATCGGGATTATCTTCAATGATCAGGGCTTTGCGCATTGTCTTCCTTTAGGTTAGCAAAAAGCAGTTCCAGCTTAATGGATAAAGTAGAGGTAAGGCCACCCTCTTTAAAACAGAGGATGACCTATTTCGATACTACATGGCTTTTTTAGCCATTGGCTTCTGCATCATTCCTTTGTCTGATTCCATGGAGGGCTTTTCCATCATCCCATCCTTCATTCCCTCTTTAGCTTCCATTTCACCTTCATTCATCTCCTTTTTCATGCTCTCTTCCTGCATCATTTCCATACCACTTTTGGCAGGAGCCATTTTCTGCTCCATGGTATCGGACTTCATATCTCCAGCATTAGCAGTGCTGATACCCAGTATGCCAATCATGAGTGCTGAGAATAGCATTCGCAGTCTGTACTTTGTCATGGCCGCATCTCCTATTTAATGGTTACAACAAGCCGTGCAACAGGATTTACCCAGCGGTGAACCCGGCTATCCAGATCGCTGATGCCACCAACCGGATCCGTATCACCCAATACACTGCGATGGATATGAACCGTCGCATTGTGATCAGCGCCCGCTGCTCCAGTAGCACCACTGCCACTATTACCGCCAGGGTCAGCTGGAATACCCGCCACACCTGGAGCACCACCGCCATTGATAATCTCATCATTGGCTTCAGTGCCAGCATCGTAGCCTTTTAGATAGTAGGTATAGGTGCCGCGTTTTTTAGGCAGTTTTAAAGCATCCAGACCGACAAAACCATCGTTGGTTGGAAGCAACATACCGGTGATGGAGAGATAGGCTTTGTGATGGCGTTTTATCTCAAAATCGGCTGATGTAGTCGCTCCCGGCGCAAGCAGACCAGCAGCAGGATTAGCTACATATTTGCCGCCATGCGACTCCACTTGAAGAATCAAACCGGAGATATCGCCCCCCTCAGCCATCGCCTGTAGACTAGCCGAGGCTGCGGTTCCCACTTCAAAAAGATCGACATCCTGGTTATGGGCGGCTACCAGCAATGGCGTGAAGTAGATGCCATTGGTCAGATTGGTAATCTCTACACTTACATCACGGGCAAAGGCTGGTGCATTAAGAATCAGGCCACTTGATAGAAGCGCCATTGCGATTGTCTTGTTCATCTCTTTCTCCTCGTTCCATTTTTTAGTCAGTGGAACAACATGTCCCACAATGGCTATTTAAGAGCGAAGAGTTCCCATGAGCATCACGGAAATATCACAAATTCTTAACACTTGAGATCTGGTATTTATTGTTTGTGGCGCAGCAGTTTCTCCATGCACTCGGCCAGAAGATGAAGATCATTTTTACGGTGAAAGCCAGGCCTCCAAACCAAACCAATTTGGCGATGCGGGCCATGTTCAGCGAGTGGTCGAAACAGAATGTTGCTCAGTTTCATCAATGTGGAATCAACAGCCATTTCAGGAATAAAGGTAACGCCCTGGCCACCTGCCACCATTTGAATAAGCATGTAGAGGCTTGTTCCTTGAAAGGATGCCGTGCTTTGAGATTTTTGCATGTGGCAAGCCGAGAGCGCGTGGTCACGCAGACAGTGGCCCTCTTCTAACAACAACAACTCATCCACAGGCAGCTCTTTTGAAGCAATTGATCCGCCAGAGCCCAGCTTATGATGCTCAGGCAATGCCACCCAAAAATCCTCTTCCCAAAAAACTTTGCTTTCAAGATTACCAATATCATAAGGCAGCGCCAGGATGGCAACATCCAACTCTCCTGTCACCAGGCGCTCCAGCAGTCGGGCTGTTTGGTCTTCCAGTAAAAGCAGCTTCAGCGCAGGGAAGCGATCTCGGATTCCCGGCAGCACCTGTGGCAGCAGGAAAGGGCCAATAGTCGGTATAACACCAAGCCGTAAGCGACCACTCAACGGCTGATCATCAGAGCGTGCCATTTCTACCATCTCAGCCGCCAAACCGAGCAGCTGCTGGCTCTTCCCAAGCAACTCCAACCCCAGTGGAGTGGGAATAACCTTTCGCTTGGTTCTCTCTAACAACTTTGCACCAAGCAACGTTTCCAGCTCCTGAATACCTGCACTCAAGGTAGATTGAGTTACAAAGCAGCGTTCGGCTGCCTTGCCAAAGTGACGAAGCTCAATCACTGCAACCAAATATTGAAGTTGGCGAATAGTGGGTAGATTCATAATCGATAATTCCGAATACAAAAACATAAATAATCTGTTGGATCGATTATTATACAACAACTAAGCTCTTTACCAGCAACTACGTAATCTTTACTGCCACAGTATCTTAAGATCTTTACCAAGTAGTACGTAGGAGCTTTAACCACATTTATTATTGGCTTTATGGAGGATAACCAGATGACCACGAAACAACATTTAACTTCCGCAAACGGAGCACCTGTTGCAGACAACCAAAATACAATGACAGCAGGTGCCCGTGGCCCTGCCCTGCTACAGGATGTCTGGTTTTTAGAAAAGTTGGCGCACTTCGATCGTGAGGTTATTCCTGAACGCAGGATGCACGCAAAAGGCTCTGCCGCTTATGGCACCTTTACGGTTACACATGACATTAGCCAATACACAAAGGCAAAAATATTTTCTGAAGTGGGCAAGAAAACTGATCTGTTTCTACGTTTCTCTACAGTGGCAGGTGAGCGGGGGGCAGCTGATGCAGAGCGCGACATCCGCGGTTTTGCAGTTAAGTTCTACACAGAAGAGGGCAATTGGGATCTAGTCGGAAATAACACTCCCGTTTTCTTCCTGCGTGACCCGCTTAAGTTCCCTGACCTCAACCATGCCGTAAAACGCGACCCACGCACCAACCTCCGAAGCGCCGATAATAATTGGGATTTCTGGACCCTGTTGCCAGAGGCGCTGCATCAAATCACCATCGTCATGAGTGACCGCGGCATCCCTAAATCCTATCGGCATATGCATGGTTTTGGCAGCCATACCTTCAGTTTTATCAACGCAGACAATGAACGTTTTTGGGTTAAGTTTCATTTTAGATGCATGCAGGGCATTGAAAACCTGACCGATCAGGAATCTGCCGAACTCATTGCCCAAGATCGTGAAAGCTCACAGAGAGATCTATACGAAAGTATTGAGATGGGCGATTTCCCCCGCTGGGAGCTGAAGGTACAAGTCATGCCAGAAGCAGAGGCCAATACCTACCACATCAACCCGTTTGATCTCACAAAGGTGTGGCCACACAGCGATTATCCGCTGATTGATGTGGGCGTACTGGAGCTAAATCGCAACCCAGAAAACTACTTTGCAGAGGTTGAGCAGTCAGCCTTCAACCCAGCCAATATAGTGCCGGGCATTGGCTTCTCTCCCGATAAGATGCTGCAAGGTCGTCTATTTTCCTATGGTGATGCACAACGCTACAGACTGGGCGTTAATCATGCCCATATTCCTGTCAATGCAGCACGATGCCCTGTTCATGGTTATCATCGTGATGGTGCCATGCGGGTTGATGGCAACTACGGCAACACCAAAGGCTATGAACCCAATAGTCTAAATGAATGGCAAGAGCAACCTGATTTCAAAGAGCCACCCTTGGCAACCGAAGGCGCGGCAGATCACTGGAATCACCGCGAAGATGACGACTATTACACCCAGCCTGGCAATCTATTCCGATTGATGAACTCAGAGCAGCAGCAGTTACTGTTTGAAAATACAGCCCGCTCAGTAGGTGGCGCTTCAGTAGAAATTCAGAAGCGCCATATCGGCAATTGTTTAAAAGCAAACCCAGACTACGGCAAGGGTGTAGCTGATGCACTTGGAATCTCGTTAGACGAGATAAGCTAAAAGGCAGATTTAACCTAGCCCAGATATATTTTCTGGGCTAGGTTATCCGTTAGCATAACTGCACCAGCCTCCTGTTTATATTCGTCAATACGTCCAGCGACCCAATTCAACAGTCTGTCCATCTATCGGCGCACTAAGCGCTATTCCTTACTGGTGCTAGCCTCGATAGCCACTTTCTTAGCATTCAGTCCTTCAAGGGTGATCGATGCATAAGATTGAGCAGTGGCTAGCCCGCCGTCCACAATGAGAAGCAGCAGGAAGAATTGAGTGAATCTTTGACGCATTGAAGGCACTTCCAGAAAATTATGGAACCTATATTCCTCATGCTAAACAGCTTTAACTTAGCACCGTTCAGCTTTGGTTTTTTTATTTTCTTAATGGTTGTTCGCAGGTAATATAATTATCTACGATCCCAATGTGGCCCAGATTTTTTTGGCCAACGCATCACACGAATGGCAACACCACCATCAGTCGTTTCTTTATCAAGACAAATCGACCTACCCATTGAATCCAATGAAATGACACAATATTCCCCATCATCTTTCATTGGGATATTAGCAACTATATTTAATTCTGCTAAAAAGTTGCTCACATCGTAATGCTTACTATTTAACTCTTCGAATTTGATATTTCTATTTTTATAATTTCTGTCTTCAATAACAGCTGAGAATAATTCTAGCAGCCAATCCGGGCAGTGCGAATCAAGGCCATTATCCGCAATTATTTCAGCAATTTCCCGACTAAC
>Ga0316190_10000177_pt1 | contig 41902 bp, 33 predicted proteins | sample Eddworburrow2_MG_FD_204929 | JGI IMG/M metagenome (GOLD analysis project Ga0316190, IMG submission 204929) | Coastal sediment microbial communities from Maine, United States - Eddy worm burrow 2 | ecosystem: Environmental > Aquatic > Marine > Coastal > Sediment | place: USA: Maine | collected...
CACCTTCCTGCTCTAGGTGGCTGGTGTTTTTCGTGTGGGTAGGTGCTCGCGATTTGGGGTGTGATCGGGGAGACTGGGGTCATGATCGTGTGGGTTCAACCTCAGGGGGTGGGTGGGTGACGGTGGGATCGACGCCGACTCAGTCGAGTTTGTTGAAGGGTACGGGGTTTGTGGGTGAGCGGATCCGGGAGGATTCGATCTTTGCGGTGTTGGCTCGTGAGGGTCATCGGTTGTTTCCCGATGAGATGTTTGGTGATTTGTACCAGTCGACGGGTCGTCGGTCGGTGCCGCCTCAGATCGTGGCGACGGTGATGGTGTTGCAGCGGTGGTTCGGGCTCTCGGACCGTGACGCGGTCGAGGCGTTCGAGTTCGATGTCCGTTGGAAGTACGCGTGTGGTGGCCTGGATTATGACGCGCCGGGGTTCGTGCACACGGTGTTGGTGTATACCCGGGCCAGGCTGGCCCGCTCGCAGGCACCGCGGCGGATCTTTGACGTGACTTTGGATGCGGCTCGGGAGGCGGGGCTGGTCGGCGCGAAACGGGTGTTGGATTCGACACCGTTGTATGACGCTGTGGCTACCCAGGACACGGTCACGATGATCCGTTCGGTGATCCGCCAGCTCCTCGCTGGGGCTGACCCGGGCCTGGAGGCCGAACTGGGCGCGGTGCTCGAGCGTGATGATGACTATGCCACCGCCGGGAAACCGGTCTGTGACTGGGAGGACCCCGACGCCCGCGAACAACTCGTCACGGATCTGGCCACCGATGCCATGGCATGTCTGTGCGTGCTTGATGGCCGTGACCTGGGCGAAGGGTTGGCTCGGATTGGTGAGTTGTTGGCCACAGTCGTGGGCCAAGATCTCGTCGAGGGTGACGATGGCCGGTTCCGGATCGTGCGGGGCGTGGCTACCGATCGGGTGATCTCACCGGTTGATCCCGACGCCCGTCATGGCCACAAGACCGCGTCGCGGGGCTTTGATGGCTACAAGGGCCATATCGCTGAGGACCCGGACTCAGAGATCATCACCAACACCACCGTCACGCCAGGCAACGCCGGTGACGCCACGGTTGCTTTGGAGCTCATCGACGACCTCCTCGATGCCAACGACAACACCACTGCCGGCGGCCAAGGTGGCGACAAGGCCAAGGTGTACGGTGACGCCGCTTACGGGACTGGCGAGTTCCAGCAACGACTCGAAGATGAGCGCATCGACTCGGGCTGTCGGACCCAGCCACCCTCAGCACCAGCGGGCCGGTTCGCCAAGGACCGGTTCGGGATCGATCTCGGCACCGGCACGGTGACCTGCCCCAACCAGATCACCGTTGATATCCGCCGCAGCGCCGATGGCAAAGGAGTCGCGTACTTCGCTGACGCCTGCGCTGATTGCCCATTGCGCGACCAATGCACAAACGCCAAGAACGGGCGAACCATCCGCATCGGAATCCACGAAGCCGCTCTGACCCGCGCTCGCCAACAACAACAAGACAAGCACTGGAAAGCGGACTACCGGGCCACCCGACCCAAAGTCGAACGCAAACTCGCCCACATGATGAAACGACGACACGGCGGACGCAGAGCCCGCGTCCGTGGCACCCCCAAAGTCGACGCCGACTTCAACCTCCTCGCAGCCGCCACCAACACCGCCCGCCTCGCCGTGCTCGGCCTCCGATCCACCCCCACACAATGGGCCACCACATAACCCCCACCAGACCAGCTCAAGCCCCAAAACCGACTCGGCAAGACTCACCCCCGACCGTCGCTGACCAACAACCAACACCACCACCTCACAACGCCACCCCACACGGCGACCGAGCGACAGAACAATCAACAATTGGCCACCCCGACCCCCGTTCGACACCAGCCACCTAGCCAAGCAATCAGCAGAGGAACTCTGATCGTTCACCGAAAGCATCGGGAATCCCCCCCAACGCACCTCCCGGTTGGTGCACCCAGATCCAAAGCGTCACACCCCTTCGGTACGCTCCCCCCAGGCGAACGCGTGCACTAGAGCGGCGGTTCGCAGGGACTGGGAACGAGGTTTGACGATGGTGGTCACGACGGATGCCGACGGCCCGCTTGACCGCAGCGTCGGGCCGGTGGCGGTGGGCGATGTTTTGAACGACATGATGGCCAATCTCACGGTGCTGGACCGGGCCGAGATCACCGGTCCGGGCCCACGGACCGGGTCGGTCGATGGCCAACTCCGGCTGGACATGGGTCCGGTCGTGCCGCCCCCCAGCGATCCCGAGTCGGTGCTCGCCTCGTTTCATCCCGCGGTGCGAATCTGGTTCGAACGCCGATTCCCACTCGGTCCCACGCCTCCTCAGCAGAAGGGGTGGCCCGCCATTGCGGCGGGGAAGGACACCCTCATCGCCGCGCCGACGGGCTCGGGGAAAACCCTGGCCGGCTTTCTGGTCTGTATCGATCAGCTCTATCGGGCCCACGAGCGCGGCGACGATGTGGCGGGGCGGATTCATGTGGCCTACGTCAGCCCGCTCAAGGCGCTGGGCGTCGACATCGCCGAGAACCTCCAGCGTCCGCTGGTCGAGATCCGCGAGGTCGCAGCCGAGCACGGTCTCGATGCCCCAGACATCACGGTGGCGGTGCGCAACGGGGACACCCCCAGTTCTGAACGCACCGCTATGCTGCGCCGTCCCCCCGCCTTTCTGGTCACCACGCCCGAGTCCCTGTATCTGCTCGCCACGGCGGAGAAAGGACGCAAGGTGCTGGCGTCGGTCGGGACGGTCATCGTCGACGAGATCCATGCCGTCGCCCGCGACAAGCGGGGCTCGCACCTGGTGCTCACGCTGGAACGGCTGGCCCACCTGTGCGAGAGGCGGCCGGTGCGGGTGGGGCTGTCCGCCACCCAGCGACCTATCGAGGCCGTCGCTCGGCTCCTCGTCGGCGTGCCCGATCCCGGCTTCCCGGACCGGGCTGGGCCCTGCGAAATCGTCGACACCGGCCATCAGCGCCGGCTCGACCTCGCCTTGGAGTTGCCCGAGGGAGAGCTCGAAGCGGTGGCGTCCGCCGAACAGACCGCCGAAGTGCTCGACCGGATAGCGGCGCTGGTGGCCGAACACCACACCACTCTGGTGTTCGTCAACACCCGCCGCTTGGCCGAACGGATCGCTTTCCAGCTCGCGGAGAGGCTGGGCGAGGACCGGGTCGCGGCCCACCACGGAAGCCTGTCCAAGGATCGTCGTCACCGGGTCGAGACCCGGTTGCGGGCGGGCGATCTCTCTGCGCTGGTGGCCACCGCCAGCCTTGAGCTCGGGATCGATGTCGGCCCGGTCGAGCTGGTCTGCCAGATCGGTTCACCCCGCAGCCTCGCCACCTTCCTCCAGCGGGTCGGGCGCTCCGGTCACACGCGCGCCGGTACCCCCAAAGGCCGCCTCTACCCGCTGACCCGCGACGAGCTGGTCGAGTGCGCGGGCCTGCTCCGCGGGGTGAGGGCGGGTCGGCTCGACGTGCTCGAACCGCCCGAGGCTCCGCTCGACATTCTCGCTCAACAGATCGTGGCGGAGGTGGCCGCCCAAAACTGGTCCGTCGACGGGTTGTTCGACCTGTTCCGCCAGGCGGCACCCTTCGCCGGGCTGAGCCGAGACGTGTTCGACGAGGTCCTCGCCCAGGTCACCGACGGCATCGTCACGGGTCGTGGCCGGCGGGGTGCCTATGTCCATCACGACAAGGTGAACGGCACGATCAATGGTCGGCGGGGGGCCCGGCTCGCCGCGCTCACCTCGGGTGGAGCGATCCCCGAGGTCGCCGACTATCGGGTCGTGGCCGACCCGGACGAGACATTCATCGGCACGGTGAACGAGGACTGGGCCATCGAGTCGATGGCCGGCGACATCTTCCTGCTCGGCACCACGTCGTGGCGGATCCGGCGCGTCGAGCCCGGTGTCGTGCGGGTGGTCGATGCCGCGGGAGCGCCCCCCTCGGTTCCGTTCTGGCTGGGCGAGGCGCCGGCCCGGACCCGGGAGTTGTCCGAAGAGGTGTCCGAGCTGCGCCGCGAGGTGGCCGCACACCTCGATGACCGAGGGGCTGAAGCGGCCACGGCCTGGTTGGCCGACAGCGCCGGCATCGATCTGGCCATCGCGGGGATGGTCGTGGACTACCTCCGGGCCGGTCGAGCGGCGCTGGGCACCATGCCCACCATGGACGAGCTGGTCATCGAACGGTTCTTCGACGACTCCGGGGGTATGCAGCTGGTGGTGCATTCCCCGTATGGGGGACGGATCAATCGTGGTCTGGGCCTCGCGCTGCGCAAGCGGTTCTGCAAGAGCTTCGACTTCGAGCTCCAAGCCGCGGCCAACGACGACGCCGTGGTCCTGTCACTCGGTCCTCAACACAGCTTCCCGCTCGACGATGTGCCTCGCTTCCTCGACAGTCGCTCGGTGGAGGAAACCTTGCGTCAGGCGGTGCTCGACTCGCCCATGTTCGCGGCCCGCTGGCGCTGGAACCTCAACCGATCTCTGGTGGTGCTCCGCTTTCGGGGAGGCCGAAAGAACCCACCGCCGATCCAGCGCATGGAAGCGGACGACATCATGGCCGCGGTGTTTCCGGGGCTGGCCGCGTGCCAGGAGAACGTGAGCGGACCGATCGACATCCCCGATCATCCGGTGGTCCGCCAAACCATGTACGACTGTCTGCACGAAGCCATGGACATCGACGGTCTTCGCACCATCGTCGAAGGGTTCGAGAGCGGGGCGATCGCCACCCATTTTCGGGACAACACCGAACCCTCCCTGTTCGCTCACGAGATCCTCTCGGCCCGGCCGTACACCTTCTTGGATGACGCCCCTCTCGAGGAACGACGCACCCGGGCGGTTCAGCTGCGTCGGGGGGTCCCCACCGACCTCACCGACATCGGCCGGGTCGACCCCGAGGCGGTCGAACGGGTGAGGGCACAGGCGTGGCCCGACCCGCGTGACGCCGATGAGGTGCACGACGTCGTCACCTCGCTGATCGTCATGCCCGAGCACCCGCCCTGGGCTGAACATTTCGCCGCTCTCGTGGCCGCTCGCCGGGCGGGCGTGCTGCGTTTGAGCGACGGTCGGGCGCTGTGGTTCACCGCGGAGCGAGCGCAGGCCGTGGCCGCGTTGGGTCTCGCGGGCGACTTCGAGATTCGACCCGAGACCGTCGAGGTGGACACCGTCGACCCCGACGACGTCCCAACCGAGGTCGTGCGCGGCCATCTCGACATACGGGGGCCGGTGAACATCGAACAACTGAGTGCCGCCACCGGGCTGGCCGTGGGTACGGTCACGATCGCCTGCGCCGCCCTCGAAGGGCAGGGATTCGCCCTTCGAGGGGCCTACACCGCCCCCGAGGCCCAGGAATGGTGCGCCCGTCGGCTGCTGGATCGCATCCACCGGGCGACCAGGAACCGACTCCGGAGAGAGATCGAGCCCGTCAGTGCCCAGGACCTCATGCGCTTCTTGTTGCGATGGCAACACGTTGCGCCCGGCACGAAGCTGGACGGTCCCCGTTCGGTGCTGACCATCGCCGATCAGCTCCAGGGTTTCGAGCTGGCCGCCGGGGGATGGGAACAGGCGGTGTTGAGGTCGCGCATCGAGCGATACCAGCCGGAATGGCTCGATCGTCTCTGCCTGTCGGGTGAGATGGCCTGGGCCCGCTTGACGCCGCGCTCCGAGTCCGGGTGCCCGACCGCCGACCCCGCGTGCACTCCCCCGACTCGGGGCATGTTGCCGACCCGGGCCACCCCGATCAGCATCGTGCTTCGCGAGGACCTCGAATGGTTGCTCCAGGGAGTGAGGGCCGGACAGGAGCCCGCGCCGCCCGGCGCCGGAAGTCTGAGCGCAGAAATCCTGGAGGCTCTGTCCGGTTCGGGGGCAAGATTCGCGGCCGACCTCGCGGCCGATCTGGGTCGCCTCCCGACCGAGATCGAGCACGGCCTCTGGGAGGGAATGGCCCGAGGAATGCTCACCGCGGACGGATTCTGCGCCCTGCGCTCGATACTGGACCCGCGTCAGCGCCGTCGACGACAGGAGCGGCACGGGGCGAGGCGAGGCCTACGGCGAGGCGCGGCCGGTCGCCATGGCGCCGACGGACGCTGGTCGATCCTGCCCCCCGCCCCGCCGGTCACCGACCCGGACGAGCTGGCCGAGGCCGTCGCCGAGCAGTTGCTCGCCCGCTGGGGGATCGTGTTCCGAGACATCGTCGCCCGGGAAAGCTTCGGTCTCCCATGGCGGGAGATCCAGTGGGCGATGCGCCGTCTTGAGGCGCGGGGCGTGATCCGGGGCGGTCGCTTCGTCACCGGATTCTCCGGTGAGCAGTACGCCCATCCCGATGCGGTGACCAGGCTCCGGGAGCTCCGGCGGGAGCCGCGTACCGGTGAACGCGTCACCGTCTGCGCGGCCGATCCGCTCAACCTGATCGGCATCATCTTTCCCGGACCCCGGGTACCCGCCGGAACCAAACGCACCATCACCTATGTCGATGGAGCACCGGAACCCGCGTCGACCTGAGCTCATACCCCGGGCTGTACCGCCCCAGGTGGACCGGGGTCAGTCGTAGCGGCGGGATCGCAGGTCTCGGCCGACCTCATCATGAGCCGCGTGGCGCGAGTCGCGCCACGCCAGTGCGGCGGTCAGGCCCTCGCGGTCGGCTATCTCGAAGAACTCTCGCATTTCTGCGGGCGGCGAGCTCATCACGTGCAGGTCGAGCTCGCGACTCTGTTGCACCGACTGGCGGATACCCATGATCTCAAACATGTTGTTGACCGACTGTTTGGTCAGCCGCACCGTCAACGCCGGGACCTGGCAGATCGAATCGGCCAACTCGGCTACCGCCGCGTCGAGCTCATCGCGGGGCACGACCCGGTTCACCAGACCGTGCTGGAGTGCCTCGGTCGCGCCCATCATGTTGCCGGTATAAGCCAGCTCTCTCGTCTTCTTCATCCCGATCAGATATGGCCACACGAAGGTCGTCGGAAGCACCCCATAGCGGACCGCGGGATACCCGAACACGGCATCGTCACTCGCCACCGTCAGATCACAGAAAGCGGCCATGTCGCCGGCCCCCGCCAGACAGAATCCGTGGACCTGGGCGATAAACACCTTGGGGCTTTCCCAGAGGGCTCGGAAGTACCGGTCGACATGGTCGGCCATGAACTGGTAGCCGGCGTCGTCGATCGGCGCGTCGAGCAGGTCGAAGTCTTGGCTGATGTCGTAGCCGGCGGAGAAGGCCCGGCCCGCGCCCTTGATCACCACCACCCTCACGTCGGTGTCCTGGCGGGCGTCGGCGCAGGCGTCGGCCCACTCCTCGAGCAGCCCGCCGGGCCCCAGGCTGAGCGCGTTCATCTTGTCCGGCCGGTTCAGGGTGATGGTGGCCACGGGTCCTGACTTCTCGTACAGGACATTTTCATACTGGGCCTCGTTGTTTTCCATGGTCGGCCAGGGTAGAGCGACCTGATGGACCGGGGCCTGGCCATGTTCAACTCGCTTTGGCGAGGGTTCAACTCGCTTTGGCGAGGGTTCAACTCGCTTTGGCGAGGGTTCAACTCGCTTTGGCGAGGGTTCAACTCGGCTCGGCCAAAATAGTGACGGGCGCGGTCCCGTGCCCCGCGAGCAGCGCGACGAGGGCCTCGATCGTGTCGACGGAGGAGCGCTTGTCGGCGCCGTCGACGATGGGCCCGAAGCGATACCCGGTCAGGGCCTGGAGGTACCCGGCGGTTCCTGAGTCCACCGAGCGGCGTAGGGCGTCGGGATCCAACCTGATGATCATCGGGGGCCTGAACTGTTCCACCGCTTGGGTCATTGACGTGAAAGCGTCAGGTTCGGTGTCCCCGCAATCCAGGTGCACGAGATCCAGGCGCACCAGATCTAGGCGCAGCAGATTTGGGCGCACCGGGTCGGGATCGAGGTCGGACCCGTCGAGCGTGAGCAGTTGCACGGTCAGCTGATCGAAGCCGTTCACCACGCCGCTGAGGCTCACCAGTTCGACATTGTCGGGTTCGGTTTCCCAGGCCAGCACCCGACCTTCGGGCCCGACCGCTCGCGCCCCGCGCAGCGCGTGCAGGCCGATACCGGTGCCGATATCGACATAGACGCCACCCTTGGGCAGGCGCCGGTCGATGACACGACCCACCTCACGTTCGTACACCCCCTGGTAGGCGATCAGCGCCCCCCCGGTGGTGTCGACCGGCCGGTAGTGGAAGATCAGGCCATCGAGGGTGGCCTGCTCGGGCTGATTGATGCGGGCGATCGCCTCGGTTCGTTCAGCGCCGGCGAGCAGCCCGTCCGCGAAGCGATAGAGGTTGTAGCCCGAGTCGGTGGCCCCGCGCCCGACATGATGCTCTAGTTCGGTGGGGGACGGGTCTCGGTACAACAAGAGCCGGTAGCCGCTTCGCACATCTTGGGCTCGGAGCTTGAAAGCGGGGCCGGTCTCGGGCTCCGGGTTGGGACGGGCCGCGCCCGGCATCCGGGCCACGGGAACGACCCGGGTGTAGGTGCCGCGCCAATCCTTGAGTCGAGCGGCGGCCGTGGTGGCCGCCGGTGCCTTCTCAAACAGTGATTGGCGCCACGGCTCTGGGATCTGGCGCCACGCCCTGGCGGCCTGGCTGATGACCCGGCGGGCGACTTCTTGTGCTGGCATCGATGCTCCGTCCGGTGGGACCTCAGCGGTGCCCCGGATCGTAGTGGTCGGATTGTGTCGCGTAAGCCAGTCAGGTCACGAACGCATCAACCATACGGGACACTACGGGGCTACTCTCCGGAGCCACCGATGGTCCCGTTTCGGGTCGAAGCGGGCCGATACCGACGGAGGTGGTCGCATGCCGGCCTACGAACTGACAGGTCTCGATGGCAAGGTGGCGGTGATCACGGGGGCCGGCCGTATGCGCTCGATCGGTCGTCCCGTCGCCGTGGAGCTGGCCCGGGCCGGAGCCAATATCGTGCTTACCGGCACCGGGCGCAGCCCCGACCGCTATCCCGACGACGAGAAGGCGGCGGGCTGGCGAGACATCGAATCGGTGGCCGAAGAGATCGAGGCGGTGGGGGGTCAAACTCACCCGATCGTCAGCGATGTCCGCGACCCCCAAGCGGTCGACGCGCTTGTCGCGTCAACGATGGAGCGGTTCGGCCGGGTCGACATCGTGGTCAACAACGCGGGGGCGGCACGGGGCGATGATCGCCGCCCGGTGGTCGACATGGATGTCGATACCTGGGAAAACGTTCTCGGGACCAACCTGACCGGAACCTTCCTGATGTGTCGAGCGTTCGGCCGGGTCCTCATCGATCAGGGTCGAGGCGGTTCGATCATCAACATGTCGTCCATCGCCGGCAAGCTCTACCCCGAAAACACCGCCGCCTACGCTTCGAGCAAGGCGGCGATTCAGGCGTTGACCGCGTCGATGAGCCGCGAGGTCGCCCCGTCGGGGATCCGCGTCAACGCCATCTGTCCCGGTGTCATCGACACCGCCCGAATGGATGACATCGATGCCATCGAGCGCGGTGACACGTGGAACGAGATGGTGGCCGACCGGATTCCGCTCGGTCGGGCCGGAACCGGCGAAGACATCGCCCACATGACCGTGTATCTCTGTTCCGATCAGGGGGCGTGGATCACCGGTCAGGCCTACAACGTCGATGGGGGTACGGTCACGACGGGGTAGATGCTCCGGTTCGAAAGGAGAGCGGTGTGCCACCGGTGGGGTGGCGCGTGGTACAAACCGGGCATGACGCCTCTGTGGGACCCGAGCGCCGAACGGGTCGCCGACACCAATATCAGCCGCTTCATGGCCGCGGTGAACGCCCGCTGGGATGCCGGGGTCAGCGACTATCCGGGACTTCACCGGTTCAGCATCGATCACATGGGCCAGTTCTGGGACTCGTTCTGGGATTTTGCGGGCATGATAGGCGACAAGGGCGCGACGGCGTTCGTTCCGGGCGAGACCATGATGGATGCCCGCTTTTTTCCCGACGCCCGGCTCAACTACGCCGAGAACCTTCTGCGTAACCCGTCGGACCAGGTGGCGGTGATCGACTGGACCGAGGAGGGGCCGGCGGGGGAGATCACCCGTGCCGAGCTCGCGGACCGCGTGGCACGCCTCGCGTCGGTGCTGCGGTCGTGGGGTCTCGAACCCGGCGACCGGGTCGCCGCCTGGCTCCCAGCTTCCCATCAAGGTTTTGAGGCGATGCTGGCTGCCACGTCGCTCGGGGCCACGTTCACCTCGACTTCGCCCGACTTCGGCGTCGACGGCGTCGTCGACCGGTTCGGCCAGGTCGAACCCCGGGTGCTGCTCGCCGTCGACGCCTACCGGTACAACGGCCGGGTCCACGATGTGACCGAGAAGCTGGCGGCCGTCCTCGAGCGTCTCCCCTCGATCGAGCACGTCATCCTGGTCGGGTATGTGGATCCGGACGCTTCGTTGCCTGGCGCACACTCCTATGAGCAGCTCATCGCCAATGCCGGCCCACAACCCCTGCGCTTCGAACGCCTCGGGTTCGACCACCCGCTCTACGTCCTCTATTCATCGGGTACCACCGGCGCCCCCAAGTGCATCGTCCACCGCGCCGGCGGCGTCCTGATCAAACACCTCGAGGAGCAGCTCCTCCAGTCCGATATCCGGGCCGGTGACCGGGTCTTCTACTTCACGACCACGGGGTGGATGATGTGGAACTGGCTGGTGAGCGCGCTGGCCACCGAGGCCGTCACGGTGTTGTACGACGGTTCGCCGTTTCATCCGGATGGACATGTGCTGTTCGACATGGCAGAGCGGACCGACCTCACCCTGTTCGGGACCTCGGCCAAGTTCATCGACGCGGTGGCCAAAGCGGATCTGCGCCCGATCGATCGGTACGACCTGACATCGATCCGGACCGTCGCCTCGACCGGGTCCCCCCTCTCGCCGGCAGGATTCGAAGCGGTCTACGAGCGGATCTCTCCCACGGCGCATCTGGCGTCGATCTCGGGCGGTACCGACCTGTGCGGCTGCTTGGTCGCCGGCGATCCCACGTCCCCGGTGTGGGCCGGCGAGATCCAACGCCCGGTGCTGGGCGTCGCCGCCGATGTGTTCGACGATGCCGGTGCCACGCTCACCGGTGAGGCCGGGGAACTGGTCTGCACCTCGCCGTTCCCGTCTCAACCGCTCGGTTTCTGGGACGACCCCGGCGATGAGCGATACCGGGCCACCTACTACGAGCGGTTCCCCGGTGCCTGGCACCAGGGCGACTATGCCCGATGGACCGACCATGGCGGCATGGTCATCGACGGACGTTCGGACGCCACGCTGAACCCGGGCGGTGTGAGGATCGGAACCGCGGAGATCTATCGCCAGGTCGAGTCGTTCCCTGAAGTGCTCGAGGGGCTGGTGATCGGCCAGCGTTGGGATGACGACACCCGTATCGTGTTGTTCGTCGTGCTGGCCGAGGGGGCAGGACTCACCGAGGATCTGGCCGATGCCATCCGTCGGCGGGTGCGCGAACACACCACCCCACGGCATGTTCCCGCCCGCATCCTCACCGTCCCCGCGCTTCCGAAGACTCGCAGCGGCAAGATCGTCGAGCTCGCGGTGAGCGATGTTGTCCACGGCCGACCGGTCAAGAACCTCAACGCGCTCGACAACCCCGACGCCCTGGCCGATTTCACCGATCGACCCGAGCTGCAATAGCCGAGCAGGTAGCGTCAGCCGCCCGACCAGAAACTCCACCGGTAAGCTCCGCTTTTCGGTGGATGAGCCGAGCACAGGGTTGTTCCTATCCGCTAGCTCCCTTAAAGCAGGTCGACGGTGATCACGCCGGTGACGCCCGACCACACGGCGGGGGTCGACCGGATGCGGTCCTGGTACTTGTCCCCGAACAGGGCCACGACGCGCCGGGACTCCCCCGGATCGGTCAGCGGTCCCCGAAAGCGAGCTTCGAAGCGGTGCGTGCCGATTTCCAGCCGACAGCGTGGCTTCGCCGTTAGGTTGTCCACCCAGGCCGGGCGGCTCTTTCCCGCCGAGAAGAGGTGGACGAGCGTGGCATCCAGCTCCGGCCGCTCGAGGACGAACCACAGCTGGTGGCGGCGCGACTCACCCGTGGTGGCACTATCGGTGTAGAGCACCGCGTGCGTGACATCGACGGCCATGAGCTTCCCGAGATCGCGTTCCCTCACAGCGAGGGCGAGAGGATGTCGGGGACGGAGGTCACCGGGCCAGCGTAGGGCGGTCGCGGCCGAGTGTGGCCAGCCGGCCGCTGGGACCCGCCCAACCAGCTGCTCGACACCGGCTGGGCGGCCGGTCTCGCAAGTTCTTAGGTGGGACCTAATGACGGGCGGGATCCGGGGCGGGCTGGAAGGGGCACGCACAGCAGGTCCTCGGCGGCGATGACCTCGGGAAAGATCGGGGCCGCCTCGGCCAGGAACACGGAGGTGTCGGGGTGGCGCTGGGAGAAGTGGGTGAGGACGAGGCGACGAACACCGGCCTCGCGCGCCACCGTTGCGGCCTGCGCCGCGGTCATGTGACCGTACGCCTCGGCCAGGTCGGCTTCGGCATCGACGAAGGTCGACTCGCAGATCAACATGTCGACTCCCTCGGCCAGCTCCCGAAGCCCATCGCATAGGCGGGTATCCATCGCGAATGCCGCGGATTGGCCTGGGCGCTCGTCGCTCATCTCCTCGAGGGTGATACGACGTCCGCCTACGCGGAGTTGGCCGTGAGCGCGGAGCTCACCCACCGCAGGACCCCGGATTCCGGCCTCGTCCAAGCGGTCGCGGACCAAACGTCGCCCGTCGGGTTCGTCGACGCGGTAGCCATAGGTCGGGATCCGGTGGTCGAGCTGGCGGGCCGACAGGATGAGCGCCGGTGACTCATCGATGATGCCGGACTCCGACACTGGCCGGTTGTGGATCTCCGCTCGTTCCTCGTAGACCGATGCGTAGCGGAGCCGATCGATGTAGATCTGGCCCTGCTCCGGGTAGCGGAGTTGGATCGGATGGCTGATCGTGTCGATCGACAACCGCTGAAGGATCCCCGGTAGCCCCAGACAATGGTCACCGTGCATGTGGGTGATGCAGATGTCGTTGATCCGCGATGCCGCCACCCCCGCCAACGTCAGCTGGCGCTGGGTCCCTTCACCCGGGTCGAACAGGAAGCCCCGGTTATCCCAGCGCAGCAGATAGCCGTTGTGGTTTCGGAATCGGGTCGGTGCCTGGCTCGCCGTGCCCAGGACCACCAATTGTCGAGAGGACATGACCCCAGCATGACCGGGGAACACCGCGTCGGCACGGCTGGGCGGGCCCGAACTCTCAACTGAACAACTGTGTCGTGGCCAGGTCGGCGCCGGCCCGCAAGGCCCCGAGTTTGGCCCACGCCACGTCGGCGGCCACCAGGCCGAAACCGGCCGCGGTGTCGAACCCACAGTCGGTGCACGCCACCACTCGGGTCGGGTCGCCGACGGCCACGGCCGCCCGGACGATCCGGTCGGCCACCACCGCGGGATGCTCCACATAGTTGGTCGTCACATCGATCACGCCCGCCGCGACCGTGACGTTTGGAGGCAATGGCTGACGGGCCAGTTCTGCGAACTCGTGGGCGTGACGAGGGTTGGCCATGGAGAGTAAGAACCCCCCGACCCTGGCCCGGTAGAGATGGGGCAGTAGTTCGGCCAGCTCGATGTCGTGGGTGTGGGGTCCGCCGTAGTTCCCCCAGCAGACGTGGAGCCGTATGCGGGAGGGGTCGAGGTCGGCGGTGGCCCGATTGGTGGCGTCGATGACCCGGTCGACGAACCCGACGAACTCGGCGTTCGATGCGGCGGCGAACGACCCGTGGCGTTCCATGGCGAGGTCGGGGGCGTCGATCTGGAGGATCAGCCCGGCATCGACGATCCGGCGGTACTCGACTGCGAGGGCGTCGGCGACCGCGTCGAGATAGGCGTCGTCGTTGTCGTAGTGGCGGTTGTCCATGGCCGCGGTGATGATGCCGGGAGATGGTGCGGTGAGAAATCCCTCGACGAAGCCACCATCACCGACCGCACCCACGACACGAGCGCATTCGGCATCGATGGCAGTGGTGTCCAGGTACTCGATCTCACCGATCGCCTGGGGTGGTCTGATCAGGTTTACCCGGCCTGTGGCGGCCGGCTGTTGTGCGCGGAGCAGATCGACATAGTCGGGGAAGTCGGTGACGTCGCGGAACGAGCGACGATGTTCTCCCACCCCTCCGAATCCGGTCATCCGGTGTTGGACGTAGGTGAAGAAGCTCTCGCGACCTTGTTCTCCGTCGTTGCCGATATCGATGCCCGCTGCGACTTGTCTGGCGATCACGTCCTCAGCCGCCGTGTCGACCCGCTCGGCGAGTTCGGCGGCGTCGACGGGTTCACCCCGGTAGGTACGAGCAAACAGTGACGCCAGCTCCACGGGCCGCGGCAGGCTGCCGGCGTGGGTGGTCAGAATCCGTTCCGGCCGTTGAGACACATCCCGAAACTAGTGCCCTGTGTGGGGCCGCGCCCCCCCCGGCGGCTCAGCACATGGTCGGCCGCTCTGCAAGAATTCGACCCACCGGGATCGGGCGAGAGACGATAGAGCCCGGGATCGGGTGGAAAGCATCCGAGCGATCCAGTTGGGGTGCCCAGATGAGTGATCGATGGACCGACTATGGCGGTGACGCCCCGGAGGCCGGGCGCGGCTGGACTCTCGAGACGCTCAACGAACCGAGCCGGCTGTGGGGCGCGAACGGCATCATATGGGGCCCGTCGAACCAGCTCATGGTGACCCAGGTGTTCGGATCGCAGGTCACGGCGATCGATGTGAATACCGGCGTCCACACCCCGTTCGCCGCCTTGGGCGAAGGGATCAACGCGCCTGACGATGGTGCGTTCGGCTATGAAGGCACGTTCTTTGCGACCGAGCCCATGAACGCCACGGTCTCCGCTCGTCGACCGGACGGGTCTTACCAGGTCTTGTCCGATCAGCTGCCCGGCGCCAACGGGATGACGGTGAGTCACGACCGGCGCCGCCTATTCGTCGATGAGTTCCGGCCCGGTGGGCGGCTGTTGGAGCTCGACCCGGCCGGCGAGCGAGATCCGGTGGTCCTGGCCGATGACCTGGCCATGCCCAACGCCTTTGCCATGGGCCCCGATGGGGCGCTGTGGTTTCCGCAGGTGATCGCCGGGGAGATCTGGCGCTATGACCTCGACAACGGGACCCTGCGGCTCGGCTTTGAGGATCTGGCGACGCCGACCGCGGTCAAGTTCGATGACGAGGGGCGGCTGCTGACCAGCGAGGCCGGCTCGGGTGAGCTGACGAGGATCGAGCTGTCGAGCGGGGCGCGTGAGACCCTGGCCCGGGTCAATCCCGGTATCGACAACTTCGCGATCGGCGAGGGGGGCCGCTTGTTCGTTTCCCACTTCACCGATGGACGCGTGGCCGAGGTGACCGGTGGTCAGGAACGGGTCCTGTCGCCATCTGGCCTGATCGGCCCCTTCGGGCTGCACCGCCGCGCGGGCGGGTCAATCGTGGTTGGCGACGGGTTGGCGGTCACCGAGGTGCAGGCCGACGGCTCGGCGCGCTGCATCATGAACCTGATCGCGGACCTACCGTCGATGGCGATAGACGTGGCCGAGCTCGACGGTGACGTCCTGGTCCTGGTCGAGCGGGGCCAGGTGTTTCGCAAACCCGCCGGGGGAGGTCGAGCGGAGCCCGTCGCCGGTCGCTTGCGTCACGCGGTGTCGATGACCGACAGCGGGGACGGCGGCGTGCTCGTGGTCGAGTCCGGCGGGAACCGGGTGGCGAGGGTGGACGGTTCGGGGGTGACCGGTGTGGTCGCGGCCGGGATCGACCGGCCGCACAGCGCGTCGGTGGCCGAGGACGGGACGGTGTGGGTGACCCACCCGGGTGGGGCGACCGGGTTCCTCGAGGGGCGACCTGTTGGTGCGATTTCGGGGGTGGCCGACCCTCACGGCATTGCCGTGGCCGGAGGGTCCGCCCTGATAGCCGATCCGGCCAACCGTCGGGTCGTGGCCCATGACCTGGCGAGGGGTGAGAACGTCGATGCGCTGATCAACGCACCGATGGGCCCGCCGGTGGCGGGGGCAAAGATCCCCCATGCGGCCTCACCGCTGGCCGTCGATGGTTCGGGGTTCCTCGTCGGCTGCGATGGCGACGGCACGATTCGGCGGCTGGTCCGGTCGTGACCGTGACCCAATTTCGGGCCAGGATGGGCTCATGAGATCAGGAACGTTTGTCGAGATCGGCAAGATCGTGTGTCTGGACCAACCGGTACAAGCACCACAGGACGGGGAGTTGTTGGTCCGTACCGAGCTGGCCAGCATCTGCGGCAGTGATCTGCACATCGTCATGGACGGGGTCGGCGGGATGAGCCCCGATCAGGCCCACCCGGGCTATCCCGGCCACGAGGGGGTCGGCGAGGTCATCGAGTCTCGACACCCCGACTTCGCCGTCGGCGACCGGGTGCTCACCGCTCCCGACATGGGGGTGGCCCAGTGTTTCTCCGAGATGCAGATCATCCCCGGTCAGTTCTGTGTGAAGTTGCCCGAGTGCGAGGCGAGCGCGGGTGAGCTCTTGATGGCCCAACAGCTCGGCACGGTCATCTTCGCCTTGCGCCAGTTTCCGACCGATGTCACCGGGAAGAACGTTGTCATCCTCGGTTCGGGGTCCGCCGGGCAGTTCCACACCTTCATGATGAAGCGGAGGGGTGCAGCCAAAGTCATCACCGTCGATCCCGTCGCCACCCGCCTGGAGGTCGCCAAAGCGATGGGGGCCGATGTGATCGTGGACCCCACGGTGCAAGACGTGCGCGCCGTCGTCAAAGAGGAGACGGGCGGCGCGGGTGCTGACTATCTGATCGAGGCGGTGGGGAGACGTGACTCCCTGTTGCAGAGCTCCGAGCTGGCGGGGATGGGGGCGTCGATGCTGTGGTTCGGGCTGCCGGACTCGAACGAGCCGGTACCCATCGACTTCAATCTGTTTTTCCGAAAGAAGCTGAGCGCGGCATCCACCTATGGCGCCCAGACCGAGGATGGTCTCGTGTCGTTTCGATCGGCGCTCGATCTCATCGCCAACGGGGAGATCGATGTGTCCCAGGTGGTCAGCCACACCCTTCCCGTCGAGCGCATCGAGGAGGCGATGGTGCTGGCTCACGAGCGTACGGACGGTGCGCTCAAGATCTCCGTTTCTTTCGAGTAACCGCACCCGCATGGTGGGGGGGGTCAGGATCGTTCGGTCACGCTTTGCCATTCGTTCAGCTCCGGTTCACATCGACGCCCGTGGCTGTACACGTTGGCTACTTATCGTGAAGACCATGAACAAGACCGTTGGTAGTTCCCCCAGAGCCGGCCGGCGATTTCTCGCCATAATCGTTGCACTGGCCTTCATCATTGCTGCCTGCGGTGGCGCCGACACCGCCACCGACGCCACCGAAGACGGGGACTCCTCGGGGAGAATTTTGATCTCGGGCTCTTCGACCGTTGAGCCGATCACCGCCCGTGTGGCAGAGGCCTTCGCTGACGCGAATCCCGATCTGGCGATCAGCGTCGAAGGCCCGGGTACGGGCGATGGTTTCAAGAAGTTCTGTGCCGGTGAGACCGACATCTCCAACGCCTCCCGGGCCATCAAGGAAGCCGAAGCCGAAGCATGTGCGGCCGAGGGAATCGAGTTCGTCGGGCTCGAGGTCGGCATCGACGGTCTGTCCGTACTCACCTCGCCCGACAACGACACGGTCGAGTGCCTCAGCTTCGCCGACTTGTACGCCCTCACCGGCCCCGAAGCGACCGGGTTCGGCAGCTGGGACGCCGCCAATTCCCTCGGCTCAGAGGTCGGCGGCAACGGCGACTATCCCGCGGAAAATCTTGTCATCACAGGACCCGGCGAAGAGTCCGGGACCTACGACACCTTCGTCGAGCTCGTCATCGAGGACATCGCCGACGAACGGGGCCAGGACGCGGTCACCCGTCCGGACTACACCAGCTCCCCCAACGACAACGTGATCGTCGAGGGCATCACCGGCTCGCCCACCAGCCTCGGCTGGGTCGGCTTTGCATTCTTTGCCGAGAACCAGGACGTGCTCAAGGCGATCCAGGTCGATGACGGCGAGACCGGCTGCGTGGCCCCGACCGAAGAGACGATTGCCGACGGTACCTACCCCCTCTCGCGGTCCCTGTATGTCTATGTCAACAAGGGCAACGCCGCGGAGAACGAATCGCTCACCGCGTTCATGGACTTCTATCTCAGCGACGGGTTCGACAATGTCACCGAGGCCGGGTACGTGGCCCTTCCCGCCGATCGGGCAGCGGCCACCAAGTCGGCTTGGGAAGACCGCTAAGAGGCCGAGCGGATAGGGAACCAGATCGGTCAGGTTGCGCATCGGTCCGGAGCGAGGCCGTGGCCCGAGCGGCACAGCCCTGGGCTGCCCAAGGTCAGTGCCGTAGGCGACAAGAGCGGGAAGCAACGCCCCAGCCAAGCACAGGGTCGTTCCTATCCGCTAGCTCCCTAATGCTTCAGGCCGAAAGGAGACCTTTCGGCGTCCTGGTCGCCCCACTCACAACCAAGGCGAGCTGGGCTCCTGCGCCTCTGGTGAGGAACGCCAATCCCTCGTCGAATTCATCAACGCATCAACCTTGCGGGACACCAGCCAAGGGTCATGATTGCCGACGGAGATGGCGGAGGAGCCAGCTGACACCCATCACGTCGGCGCCTTCAGCTCGACAGCGGGCGGCGAGGGCCCGGTCCGAGGTGATCACCCGGTAGCGATCGGGGTGCAGGCTGTCCTCGAGCAGTTCGACGATCCGATCGTCGGCACTGTCGGGCCCCCGCCGTCCGGCATACAGGACCTTGACCATCCCCCCTGTGTCACCGGTCGCCGGGTCCACCTTTTCGGTGCCGTCGATCACCGCCACGATCGGACCGAGGCGTCCGTCGAGGTCCACCAGTTCGTTCACGAGCCGGCGAACGGCGCCGTCGCGGTCTTTCCACCAGCCATCGGGTCGGGAACCCACCATGTTCATGACATCGACGACGACCGTTCGATCGTGATCCCCCGCTTCCGTCATGTCCCCGCATCCGTCATGGTCTGGGCTGCATCATCGCAGACCGGCGCCCCATCGATCTTCGTTGGGCGCAGGTAGGCGTCCGAGCGCCGGGCTCGATACGGTCGGGGAATGACGAGCGGTGCATCTGATGAACCCGGTTCCGTCGGCACCGAGTCGACACCCGGTCCTGCGGGTTGGAACAACTGTCCCGGTTGTGGTGGAGTGCTGGAAACCCGGCCCAAAGGCGACAGGCATCGACCGGTATGTGTCGACTGCGCTCGACCGGTCTTCCATAACCCCGCGGTCGGTGTGGCCATCATCGTGCGCGACGAACAGGATCGCATCCTGCTGGTGCGCCGTAGCCCCGGCGTCAGCTATGCCGGTATGTGGTGCATTCCCTGCGGCTATGTCGAATGGGAGGAGGATGTTCGTGCGGCCGCCATACGCGAGCTGGGAGAAGAGACCGGCTTGGATATCGAGATCGACGGCATTGCGGCGATCCACTCGAACTTCCATAATCCCGATCAGCACACGGTGGGTATCTGGTTCGATGGTCACCCGGTGGGAGGAACGCTTACCCCTGGTGACGATGCGGACCGGGCGGTGTTCGCTCCCCTCGACCAGCTCCCCGGCGAATTGGCCTTCCCCACCGACGAGCGGGTGATAGCGGACCTCCGGAACCGTGCCGGTCGCGCGTTGTGAGCACGGTGTGCGCCTGCGCTCAACCGATGACTAACGTCGGCTCGTGACCCCCAGCTCAGCAGACTTCGCCCCTATCGAGGACGCGATAGCGGCGATTGGCCGCGGTGAGATCGTGGTGGTGATCGACGATGAGGATCGTGAAAACGAGGGCGACCTCATCATGGGTGCCGAGTTCGCCACCGAAGAGGCCATCGGGTTCTTCGTGCGGTACACGTCCGGGGTGATCTGCGCGCCGATGACCAACCAGCGGGCCGACGAGCTCGATTTGCCCCTGATGGTCGCCAACAACACCGAGGTGATGCGCACCGCGTTCACGACAACGGTGGACTACCGGTGGGGTACAACCACCGGAATCTCCGCCCAGGAGCGGGCGCTGACCATCGCCAAGATGGTCGACGCCGACACCAAGCCCGGCGATCTGGCGCGGCCCGGTCATATCCTTCCGCTCCGGGCCCGCGAAGGTGGTGTCTTGCGGCGAGCAGGCCACACCGAGGCGGCCGTGGACCTGGCGCGCCTGGCCGGTCTGGCCCCGGCGGGGGTGTTGTGCGAGATCGTCAATCCGGATGGGACCATGGCCAGGTTGGGTGATCTGGTCCCCTTCTGTCGTGAACACAACCTGCTGCTCATCACCATTGCCGATCTGATCCGGTACCGACGGCGGCACGAAAAGCTGGTCGAGGAGGTGGGCTTCACCTCGTTGGAGACCCCGTGGGGCCAGTTCGGGTGCCGTATCTACGAATCGACACTGGAGAACAACCCCGATCAGCATCTCGCCCTGGTGCTGGGTGACGTCGCTGGGGCGCAGGATGTGCTGATCCGGATGCACAGCGAGCGACCGACCGATGGTCTGTTCGCCTTCCGGCCGGGCGACGACACGATCCATCCCCCTCACGCGTTGGCTCGTATCGCCGAGGAAGGCGCCGGCGTGCTCGTCTATCTACGAGGCTACGAAGGCCGACGACTCGACACCGAGGACCCGGTCGAGCGGTCTGGTCCTGCACCAAGGGTCGAGATCGGGTCTCCTCGCGACAGTCGCCGATACGGGGTCGGCGCCCAGATCCTGGTCGACCTCGGCCTGTCGACGGTCCGCCTGTTGACCAACAGTGATGTCCGCGTCGGCGGGTTTGCCGGCTATGGCCTTGAGGTGACCGAACGCGTCAAGCTCGACGTGTCAGACCTACCTCCACCATTGCGCTAACCGTTCTCACACCCGCCGGCCCGTCGTCGGCGACAGAAGAACGCTGGGGCTTTCGGCTCGATCTCCTATCCTGGCATGATGCCGGGAAAGCCTGGACGGCCAAGTCGTGGGGGTCGAGGCAGCTCGACCAGCTCCGTGGACAAGATCGCGGGTGACCGCGTCGCGCAGCTGAGGATGCGGCATGGCTGGTCCCATCGCGACCTGGTGGCCCGCTTGAAGAGGCAGGGCTCGACGCTGAGTCGAAGCAGCTTGGCGGAGATCGAGGCCGGCTTTCGTAAGGTGCGGGTCGGGGAGTTGCTGGCGTTGGCGCTGGTGCTCGAGGTCTCGCCCCTCGAGCTGTTGATGCCCACGGCTCCGACCGATCTGATCGCCATCGGCGACAATGTTGCGCCGGAGATGGCGATCAAGGTGCGGCTGTGGATCTTGGGTCACGGGGCGCTGATACCCCATCCGGTGACGGGAGAGCGGCGGGATGCCGATGAACGGGCCCAGGACCGGCGGTCGGCGGAGCGATTTTATGAAGATCACGGTCGAGCGGAGCTGGACCGTCGACGATTCGTCCAACAGGTTCAACAGGCCACCCGGGAGTTGACCGAGGCCAGCATTGTGGATGATCGAACGGCGATGACGGCCGCCCTTGACCAGTTGGAGCGATTGGCTTCGATCGGTCGCGACGAGCTGGACCATGAACAGCGCATGGCTTCGAGCTATGAGGAGCTCGAGCGCCGACGGGAAATCACCGGTCGGGTTGGCCGCGAGCCCCCCTCGCTCGAGGAGGAAGCCATGAGCATCGTCGAGAGCTGGGCGCGCGACGATCTCGAAGACCTGGGCCCAGGGGACCGAAGCTGACCTGTTGGGCGCGCCCCTGTAACGTCGTCTCTTGTGAGATCACCCGGCGGGCCCCCTTGTACAGTCGTGCCGAACGGCGCGCCGGAGGGGACACGGCGGCTGTACGCTCCCGGACCTGTCGGTGCCCCGGTCGGGGTTCACCATTGGACCGGCGTAAACCATGAGCACTAGCTCGCCGAGCGCAGAAACCCTGCCCGGTCCCACCCGATCACCGAGTCGCCTGCCAGGGATGACCCTGGCTTTGATCATCGTGATCTGGGCCTTGGGCCCACCGATCTCCAAACTGATAACAGCCCCGCCGCTGGTCACCGCATCGGTGCGTTTCTGGGTGTCGGTGCCGATCCTGTTCGCAGTGACCTATGCCACCGGGCATCGGATCACCAGACAGACGCTGCAGCACACCGCCGTGGCGGGGGCCCTGTTCGGGGCGAACATGGTGTTCGTGTTCGCGGCCCTCCAGCACGCGTCGGTCGCGGTGCTGGCCGTTATTCAGGCCCTGCAACCGGGATTGGTCCTGACCGTCGCTGGTCGCTGGCTCGGAGAGCGAGCCTCGCCATGGCATGTGGCCTGGACGGTGGTGGGTATCGGTGGCGTTCTCGTGGTCGTGCTGGGCAACAGCCCCGATGTGGTGATGGAACCCATCGGGTTGCTCTACGGCGTGTTGTCGATGCTGTCGTTCACCGGGTACTACCTTCGCACTCGCAAGGTCCGCTCCACGTTCGATGTGCACCCTCTGGAGTGGATGACCGGTTCCACCCTGTTCTCGGCGCTGGCCGTGACGCCGGTGGCGCTCGTGTTCAGCTCGGCCGCCGACTATGGCGAGCTGGCCGGGATCGACCTGGTCTATCTCGCGTTCGTGACCGGCGTCGTCGGCATTCTCGGTCACACCCTGATGAGCTGGGTGCACAAGTTCATCGAAGCCTCTCGCTCATCGCTCTACATGCTGGGGATGACCGTTGTCGCCGTGCTGGCGGCATGGCCCATCAACAACGAGCCCGTGACGCTCCAACAGCTCCTCGGCGGACTGATCGTTCTCAGCGCGGTTGCGGCGGTGGTCAGCCGCCCCCCGACCCCGATCTGAGCCAGAATCCACCGGCCCGCAGAGGTCGATCGACCAGACGAGCCCTGTGATGCCAGACCAGGGGATGAACGAGGGGGCTCGGACGGTTCCCTTTCTCAGAAGCGTTCCGACCGGGCTGGCGCTGATGATGATGGGACTGGGGCTGATAGCGATGGTAGGGAGCGGAGCGTGATCTGGAATCGCCGGGGCATGGGAGACCGGTTTCGGGGCCACCGTCGTCTCCTCTTCGCCGTGATGGCCACGGCGCTTCTGGCGGTCAGCTGTTCATCGACGGGATCGGCGCCGTCCGCCGACGGCGACCGAGACTGGCAAGACGAGGTCATTGGGCTCGCCGCCCCCTATCGAGAGATCGATCGCGAAGAGGCGACTCTTTCTGGCCGGGAGCTGTGCCGTCAGATGATCGGGATCGGCGGCACCTATGATCTTGACCCCGACACCACCCGCGCCGGTGCCGTCGGGCTGTTCATCAGCCAGACGAACTCGGTCGACGAGGCCGTCTCGTTGGCTCGCATCGCGGATGTCGTGGGTCAAGCCGAGTGCCGCGACGGCTGGTGGACGCTGATCGGCGCGCTGATCGTGGACAGCCTCGAGGAATTTGTGCTCGAAGCGCTGGGCGTTGAAAACAACTGACCATCACCGGTCACCCATCTGACCAGGGAGTCCTCCCGGAACGGCGCAACCGTCACGATCCCACTACTGTCAGTGTGGAGCGCGACCGCTGCGACCGTCGAGCGAGCGAGCCTGATTCGGTCCGATCATGTCCGCATTTTGCGGTCGTGGAGCGCCGCAACAATGTGGGGACTGACCATGAGGGTTGAACAATGGACTATGTGATCCATGGCGCCGGGGGTATTGGTTGTGTGCTGGCGGCTCGGTTGATCGGGATCGACAAGTCGGTCGCTGTCATCGCCCGGGGCCCCCACCTCGAAGCACTCCGCAACAACGGGCTGACCCTTACCGGTATGACCGACTCGCATCAACGGGTCGAGGCGTTCGGGCATCCGGATGAGGTCGACATCGATGACGACACGGTCGTGATGCTCACCATGAAGACGAACGACACCGAGGCGGCACTCGACGCGGCCGGGGCCCGCTACGACGGGCTGGCATTGATCTGTCTCCAGAACGGGGTGCACAACGAACGCATCTGCGCCGAGAGGGGCCTGAACGGCTACGGGGCTGTCGTGTTGTGCGGAGGGCGAATTCTCGAGCCCGGCAAGGTGGTTCACACCGCAGGGTCCCGCTTCGACATCGGCGCCCTGCCCCGCGGGGTTGACGAGGTGTGCGAACGGGTCGTGGACGACCTGGTAGCCGCGGGGCTGAAGGGCCATACCCATGAGGAGATCATGGCGGCCAAGTGGGCGAAGCTGGTCCGGAACTTGAATAACGCGACGCTCGCGCTCACCGATCTACCCATCCAAGTCGCCAACCGCTTCGAGGAATCGCGCCGGTTCATGGCCGATGTCACCGCCGAGGCCCTCGATGTGCTGGAAGCCGGCGGGGTGGAACTGGAACCGGCAGGTCGCCGGACACCACGCGAGGAGGTGGCCCGTATGCGCGAGCCGGGTGAGTTCACCCATATCGAGATCCCCGAGGACCCCGAGAAGTTGGCTCGGCCGAGCACCTGGCAGGATCTGCACTTTCAGCGGGGCCAGGTCGAGGTGGAGTACTTCAACGGCGAGATCGTGAGGCTCGGCGAACGACTCGGTATCGCCACCCCGTTGAACCACACCGTCATGGAGCGGTGCCTCGCCGCGGCGGCCGCCAAGGAGCTACCCGGCGGAGAGACAATCGAGTCTCTTCGCGCCACGGCCGGAGTACCCGCATGACCTTCATCACCAGGCCTGAGATCGTAGGAACGATTGGGGTAGCGGCGACCACCCACTGGCTGGCCTCGTCGTCGGCGATGAGCATTCTGGAGCGGGGCGGGAACGCGTTCGACGCCGCCACCGCGGCCGCCTTTGTCCATCATGTCTGTGAGCCCCATCTCTGCGGGCCCGCCGGCGACGTGCCGATCATCTTTCATCGGGCCGGCACCGGCGAGACCAAGGTGCTGTGCGGCCAAGGTGTCGCACCCGAACGGGCCACGCTCAAGCATTATCGCGGCGAGGGCCTCGACCTCATCCCGGGAACCGGTTTGCTCGCCGCCGTCGTGCCCGGCGCGGTGCCGGCGTGGTTGACCCTGCTGCGCGATTTCGGGACGCTGCGACTGGCGGAGGTTCTCGAGCCCGCCATCCACTACGCCACGACCGGCTGTCCCGTCGTCACCAATATGGCTGATGCCCTCGAGTCCGTGGTGGACGTGTTCGTGCGAGATTGGCCGACCTCTGCCGAGCTGTGGCTGGATCGGTCGGGCCGGCCGCCGGCCGCCGGGTCTCTGTACCGCAATCGACCCCTCGGAGCCACCTACCGCCGCCTGGTGAGCGAGGCCGAGTCGTCCGGAAAGGGGCGGTCAGCCCAGATAGACACCGCCATCCGGGCTTGGAGCCAGGGGTTCGTGGCAGAGACGATCGACACCTACCTCGCCAAGGCGGAGGTGAGGGATGTGAGCGGAGACCGTCATCGGGCGGTGCTCAGCGGAGCCGACCTTGCCCGATGGTCACCCAGCTATGAGGACCCGGTCTCGTACGACTATTTTGGCCACACGGTCAACAAGTGTGGGCCGTGGTCCCAGGGTCCGGTATTTCTCCAGCAGCTCGCCATCCTGGAAGGTTTCGATCTCGACAGTCTCGGACCCACGAGCCCGGATCTTGTTCACGTGGTTGTTGAGGCGGCCAAGCTCGCTTTCGCCGATCGTGAAGCGTTCTACGCCGACCCCGACTTCGTGGACGTCCCGATCGACGAGCTGTTGTCGGAGTCCTACAACTCGGAGCGGCGGGATCTCGTCGGCTCGGAGGCCTCGCAAGAGCTTCGCCCCGGGGTGATCGGTGGTGCGGGCCAGCCGGTGGACTATCAGGCGGCGCTCGACCGGCGAGAGCGGTACCGCTCAGGAGGCGGCGCCGGAGAACCGACGGTCGGGGGTGACCGCCAACCGGTCGCGGTGGGTCCAGTGGCCGGCGATACGGTCCATCTGGACATCATCGACCGGTGGGGAAACATGGTTTCGGCCACCCCGAGTGGGGGATGGCTCCAATCCTCGCCCGCCGTGCCCGGACTCGGCTTCGCCCTCGGTACCCGGGCCCAGATGTTCTGGCTCGATGACACCCATCCGAATCGCCTGGAGCCGGGCAAGCGGCCGCGGACCACGCTCACCCCCGGTCTGGCGCTACGTGACGGGGAACCGTATCTGGCGTTCGGAACCCCGGGTGGTGAAGGCCAGGACCAGTGGGCGTTAACCTTCTTCATCCGCCATGTCCATAGCGGTCTCAACCTGCAGGAGGCCATCGACGCGCCCGCGTTCCATACCGACCATTGGCCCAGCTCGTTCTGGCCGCGCGCCGCGAAGGCCGGCCGGGTGGTGGTCGAGGACCGGTTCTCGACGGACGCGATCAATGATCTGGTCTCCTGGGGCCATGACGTGAAGGTCGCCGGGCCATGGTCCGAAGGGCGATTGTGCGCGGCTAGCCGTACGGTTGATGGAACGCTGCGAGCCGGCGCCAACCCGCGTGGCGCTCAGAACTATGCGGTGGGTCGCTGAGCCCAGTCGTGGCCGGTGGGGACCATCCGTACCTGGGGGGTATTCGGGTCCTCGGCGTCGGCCTGTTCGATCTCTTCACGGCTGACGCCGAGTAGGAACAGCACCGCATCGAGGTAGGGCACCGAGAGCGCCGTGTCCACGGCGGCGCGCACGACCGGTTTGGCGCAGAAGGCGATTCCGAGCCCGGCGGCGTTGAGCATCGCCACGTCGTTGGCGCCATCGCCCACGGCCACCGTCTGGTTCAGTGGGATGCCCTCGTCGGCGGCAATCTGGCTCAGCAGTTCAGCCTTGCGCTCCCGGTCGACCACCGGGCCGGTGATGCGCCCGGTGAGGTGGCCGTCGACGATCTCCAACGTATTCGCGTGCGCATGGTCGAGGTCCAGGTCGTCGGCGATCCGGTCGGCCAACCTTGTGAATCCACCCGACACGATAGCCACCCGGTAGCCGAGTCGTTTGAGGGTACGAACAAAGGTGCGCGCCCCGGGGGTGAACCGGAGCCGAGCCCAAACCCGGTCGATGGCCTCTTCATCGAGCCCTTTCAGGAGCTCGACTCGTTTCCGGAGTGAAGCTTCGAAATCGAGCTCTCCACGCATCGCCTCTTCGGTGATCGACGCCACGGCCGAAACGCACCCGGCCTCTTCGGCGAGCAGATCGATGACCTCGTCTTGGATCAGGGTCGAGTCCACATCGAGAACGACGAGCCGGGTAGCCCGCCGGGCCAGCCCGTCTCGTTGTACCGACATGTCGATGGACCGGTGCTGGCGGGTCTCGATGAGCAGCTCCCGCAACAAGGTCTCGTCAGCCCCTTCGACGAGGAGCTCATAGCTCATCACCGGGTAGTTGGACAGGCGTACGATCCGCTCGATGTTGCCGCCGCTCTGGGCGATGACCTTGGCGACCGCGGCGATGTCGTTTGGTGACAGCTCCACACCGAGAACATTGACGATCGATGCCTGACGATGTTCGGTCGGCTTGCGATCCACCAGCTCGAAATCGACATCGACCTCGTGTTCCCAGCCGAACAGGAGAAGCTCCTTCAGCAGATCCCGACCTTGGGGGACAGCTATGACCACACCGAGCGACAGGCGTTGACGGATGACGATCTGTTCGATGTCTTGGACCTCGGCATCGGCGTTTGACAAGACGCCCATCAAGCCCGCCGTGATCCCCGGCCGGTCCGGTCCCGATACGCGTACGAGTACCGTTTCGGGTTCGTCGCCCGCCCCCGCCGCCGTGGTCATCGTTTCGGTCACATGCTCACGCTAGTGTCCCGACCCAGAAGTCATGCTTCGAATTCGCCGGGTCTCGACGCCCCTCGCGGCGTCCTCGTCACCCCGCTCACAACCACGGTGAGCTGGGCTCCTGTGTCCTGGCGACGGACGCCGATGGCTCAGCCGTCGATGGGCTGATCGGTGGTCGGTCGCTGGTTGATGATGATCGAGGCCAGCTGGCTCGTCGCCGATGGCGTGGCCGAGCTGCTCAGCGGGGGGCGGGCTGAGCGCGTGCGCGAGGGCAGACCGATGGCTGCTCGTGTGGTGGAGAAGTCCTCGCTCGCCGGACGACGAGAGGCCGATGTCGTATCACGGCGCCGGGTCGCGTTCGTGGTGGCGATGTCGGCCACGGTGGGGCCGGTATTGCCCGATGGGTGGGACCGTCGGCCTCCGTCGTTGCTCGGTGCGGTTCCGGCGTCGAGTCCGAGGAATCGCCGCCCGATCACCTCGAAGGTGCTTTGGGCGACCATCAGATGCTGGGTCACGACATGAATGTCTCGGAAGCAGCGCTGGAGCGGATTGTCGTTGTGTACGACCGAGCCACCTCCGGCGTTGTACATCAGGTCCACCGCGTCGGCGCTGCGCTGCGCCGCGTTGGTGGCCGCGAGCCGCAGCTCGTTGCGAGCGTCGGCGTTCGGTCGGTTTCCGGCGACTGCATCGTCCCAGCTCATACCGACCACGTCGGCCAGGTACGCCTGCGCAGACCGAACCCCGGCGTTGGCCTGGGCCACGGCGCGCTGCACCGCCGATCGGGATGCGAGGGACCTGCTGTCTCCCATCGGGGTCTTGCTATCGGCCAGCACCGTCAGCTCAGCGATGGAGCGAGAGGCGATACCCAACCCGACCGCGGCGATGCCGAGCGCCAACAGCTCGAGGACCGGGAAGGCGTATAGCGGGGCATCGGTGGTCGGCCGATCCGCGGCTCCGACCGAGCGACAATGGGGTACGACCGCGTCGACGACCTCAAAATCGTTGGAAGCGGTGCCGCGCAGGCCAGAGGCGTGCCAGGTGTCAAGAATCTCGTACTGGGACCGCTCGAAGAACACCAGACGGGGCTCGGGGGAGCCGTCGATGATCGTCCCACCGGCGAGCCAGTCGGCAAACGACGATCCGCTGGCCCAGGACCAGCGTCCGTTGACGGTGAGCGTGCCATCCCCATTGTTCAGCGCCCGACCCGTGGGCGCGGTTACCCCGCAGACAACGGCCGACGGGTCAGACCAGATCTTTTTGGCGTGTTCCTCGGGCATCGAAGCGGAGGTAATCGCGGTTGTCGCCGCGATGTTGGTCACCCAGCCGGTGGCCCCATCCTCGGCGGAGATGGCCGTAATGGTGTCGATCAGATCCTGGACCGGGGCCTGAAGGCCGCCGTATTTGGCGGGCACGGTCAGCCGAAAGACGCCTGAGGCGCGCAGGAGGTTCACCAGATCGCCGGGAAGGTGACGCCCCCGTTCGGCCTCAGCGGCTCGATCCTTGATGGTGGTGAGGAGGGCCTCGATTGGCGGATGAATCATGTAGCACGACCCCTTGGTAGTCGATATCGGAACGGGCCGTCCGCGCTTCAACTTGCGAAGCGTTCTCCGTCCGATATCTGTCATTGCTATCCGTTACCCGACGGTTTAGATCACTCGATTTACAGGTTCAGCACAGGTTGTGGAGCGCTTGGCGTGGTTTCTTGGGCTGATGCATCAATTGTTGGGGAGATTTGTGGCCACAAGTGCGCAGAGCGTGCGCGGATCGCCATGGTACGCAAGAGTCATCGGCGCGCCCCGGCAGAAGCCCGGCGGCAAGGTCGCCTCGGCGCGGTCATCAGATCCGGAGACGAACAGGGACAGCAGACTCCCGCTCTCAGATGAGAGTCGTTCGGCCCGCCAGTCCTGGCCGCCGATACCCGCGAGCTCGGCCGCTGCGGCGAACGCCTCATCACGATCGGCGATACCGTCGATCAGCCCGTTATCCATCGCGGTCGCCTCGTCGAAGATCAGCGCACCGAGATCGTCCTCGATGCTGCGGGGGGCGAGGCCGCGCCCTTCGGCTACGACGGCGACGAACTCGTCGTACGCCCGATCCACCCCTCGTTGGAGAGTGGCGCGTTCCTCCTGGGTCATCGGGCGCCAAGGGGTGCCGAAGTCTTTACCCCGCCCGGCGGTGACGTTGTCCGATGTGATGCCGCCCTGAGTTTCGACCCCGCCGTCGAGGATGCCGCCGTCGATCGCGACGACGTCCTCATACTGCATGAACGGGCCGATGATCACGCCGATGCTGCCGATCAACGTTCCGTGATCGGCCAGGATCCGATCTGCTGCGGCCATGGAGTACATCCCACCCGAAGCCGAGATTCCCCGCACATGGGCCAATACCGGGCGGCCCGTCTCCTTGCGGTAGTCGAGCACTGCCTGGTTGATGGCGCGTGAGCCGAAGATGGTCCCGCCGGGTGTGTCCATTTCGAGGACGACGGCGTCGATGGTCGGGTCGTCGGCGGCTTCGGCCAGCTGTTCGGCGATGGTGTATCCGTAGGAGACGTCGACGAGGCTCCCGAACAGGCCCCCTTCCTCGCCGGCGTTCTCGCCGAGAATCACCCCCCTGACGGGGATGGCGAGAATCCGGTTCTCGCTGTCGGCGTCGCCGGCGACGAACCTGGTGGGCAGTGCGTCCTCTTCACCTCCGCCGCCGGCGCTGATCAGGGCGACGACGCCGATCACCGCCACGATGCTCATCAGGAAGAGCACGACGACCACGCCGCCAAGAACGGCCAGGATCTTGGTCCCCGTGCCGGGTGAGGATTTGGCGGTCGTCGGCGCGATCGGGGTGACCGGCGAGATCGGTGCCATGGCGGGTTCGCGTGGAGGTGGCGGCACGGTGGGTTCCGGGCTCGGGGTGTTGCCGGTTGGGTCGGTGCGCTCGGTCACCTCAGCATTGTGGCGCGTCCACCATCTGGAATTGTGGCGCGTCCACCATCTGGAATTGTGGCGCGTCCACCATCTGGGATTGTGGCGCGTCCACCATCTGGGATTGTGGCGCCTGAGATGATGGGCCGCTCGGGCCGCGGCCTCGCTCAGGACAGGTGGGCGACTCGGACGCTCTGGCTTCCCATCCGCTCGGCCTCTTACTGGGCACTGCGTTGGGTGGAGGAGCCGGACGGGAAGCGGGTCATGATCACCGCGGCACTCGCGAAGTACATGACGAATGCCCAGGTCCAGCCGCGCTGGAAGCCGAGGAGCTGGTCGGTGTCGACGGTCGAGGCGAGCAGCGCGATGACCACCGAGATCCCCACCGCGTAGAACACCTGTTGGATCGTGCGCAGCGTGGCGTTCGCCACCCCGAAGCGGGCCGGGTTCACATCGGATACCGCGGCGCTGAACCAGGAGGCGATCGAGAGCCCGACGCCCAGGCCCAATGCCAAGCTGCCGACCAGGAACCATGTCCACACCGCGGGCTCCGCTCCGAGCACGAGCCGATACCACAGGAAGGACGCGCCGCACATGGAGGAGCCGAGCCCGAGTAGCCAGCGATGACCGAACCGGTCGGCCCACCGTCCCGCGGGCACTGACACGATCGACGCCAGGATCGGCGCAGGTGACAGGGCGAGACCGGTCTGGACAACCGAGAGGTCCCACAAGTCCTGGAGCAGCAAGCTGTTGAGCAGGAAGCCGGCGGTGAAGGCCATCGAGTAGAGGGACACCCCGATGCTGGTGGCGGAGAATGTGCGCGACCGGAACAGGTCGAGCTGGAGTAGTGGTTCGGGGTGACGTGCCGAACGCCAGATCAGGATGGGGAGCAGGGCCAGTCCGGCGATGACCAGCCCGATGGTGCGCCCGTCGGTGAGCCCCCAGCTCTCCCCTTGGATGATGGCCAGCATGAGCAACGCGACCGACACGGTGCCCACGGGCACGCCGATCAGGTCCATGCGCCCCGTCGCCGCTGGGTCGCTCGATTCGCGCAGGGATCGGCGGCCGGTCACGAACACGATTACACAGATGGGCACGTTGATGAGGAAGATGTACCGCCAGCCGCCGATGTTGATCAGAAGCGAGCCGAGAGCGGGACCGAACGCGGCGCCGAGCGAGCCCATGGCGCCCCAGACCCCGATGGCCATGGACCGGCGGGAGAACGGGAACTCGGGGAGTACGACCGCCAGCGACGCCGGCATGAGGATGGCCCCGCCGACAGCCTGGAGGACTCGAGCAGCGATGAGTAGCTCAACATTGGGGGCGAGACCCGAGGCCAGCGAGCCGATCATGAACACGACGACGCCGGGGAGGAAGACCCGCTTACGTCCCAAGCTGTCGGCGAGGCGCCCCGAGATCAGCAAGAACGTGGCGACCGAGATGTTGTAGCCGGAGATGATCCACGCCAGCGCGGTGTCCGATGCTCCGAGATCGGCGCGGATGGAGGGAAAGGCGACGTTGACGACCGACACGTCGACCACGACGAGAAAGGCGACCAGGGTGGTGATCGCCAGGGCCACCCAGGCGTGCCGATCGATCTCTTGGGGTCCGGCCATGTCGCCCTTGTCGGCCTTGTCGCCCTGCCCGGTTCTGTCGTCGGCGACATCGGACGAGCGGGTCTTGGCCATTGGACGCACCCTAATCCCCGCTCCTTCGGTCTCGCTGCGGCAGCGAACAGATAGGGGTGCGGTGGGAGCGCAGGCCTCAGGCTCAGATCGTGTGTATCAGCTCCCGGATCAGGATGGCGGTGGCGGCCAGAGCCGAAAAGATCAGTATCGCCGGGCGCACACGACCTCGGTCGAGATAGCCGGTGGTCCATCGGCCGGCGACATATCCGGCCAGAGCCGGGGGAGCGAGCAATGCCGTGAGGCGCAGTTCGTCCGCTCCGTAGCCACCGAATGCCGACAGGATGATGAGCGACACCGCCGCGCCGAAGCTCATGAATGCCGCCATCGAGGACCTCAGTTCCGGGCCGCTCTGATGTTGGAAGAGCAAGGCCATCGGTGGCCCGCCGATCGAGGTGGTCGTGCCGGAGAATCCTGAGATCGTTCCGGCCCCGAACAGGGTGCGGGCGTTGAGCGGTACTCGGACCCCGGCCACGCTGGCGATGACGGCCGCCAGCAGCGTGACCCCCAACAGGACGGCCAACCATCGGTCGGCCAGCGCGACCACCGCCAACGAGCCGAGCACCGACCCAGGTATGCGGCCAAAGATCGCCCACTTGACCGCGCTGATGTCGAGTGAGGATCGCTCTCGGTGAGCGACCAGCATGGCGATGGTCATACCGAGGAAGATGAGGGGTCCGGGCACGAAGCGGAGGTCGATCAAGGCCAGCACCGGGGCCGAGATGAGCCCGAGCCCGAATCCGAGCGCGCTCTGGACACAAGCCCCGATCGACACCCCGATCACCGCGATGATGAGACCGGCGAACCCGATTCCGGCGATGGTCACCGGATCGCTTCGCGAAGAGATCGGCTTGTCGTCACGATGGTCTCACCCATGGGTGAGGCGTAGGGGGTGGGGTGAGCGGTGTCGACAGCTTCATCGGCGCGAGCTTTCCCGTCGTCGCTCCCGTCCGCAACCGCAACCCGAGACCGCCCCGACAAAGGTCCCGGTCAGCGGCTGGTGCCGGTAGCGTGACCGCTTGATGAAGCATGGTCGAACGGGCGTGGGGTGAGCCGAGGATCGGTGCGGCGCAGCACCCTGGTCGAGCTCGGAGTCGATGTGATGGCGGTGGACATCAACCAAACCCTGGTCAACGAGTGGGCGGACCGATTGACCCATGTCCGTCTCGCCGATGCGACCCGTTCGGCGACGCTTGAACAACTCGGCGCCCCGGGCTTTGACGCTGTGGTCGTGGCGATCGGCACCGGAATAGAGGCGAGCATTCTCGCCACCGCCGCCTTGTCCGACATCGGGATCACCAATATCTGGGCGAAGGCGATTACCGAGGAGCACGGACGCATCCTGCGCCGCGTGGGCGCTCGGGAGGTCGTTTTCCCCGAGAAGGAGATGGGTCGCCGAGTGGCCCATGCGGTGACCGGTGATGTCGTCGACTATTTCGAGCTGGATGAAGGGTTCGTCCCGGCGGAGCTGGAGATACTTGACGAGCTCATGGTTATCGCCGGCTCGCTGGGCGATGCGAAGCGTTCGTGGCCAAGACGTGTCACCGAGATCGATGGGGCGCTCCGGACCAGCGGAATGCCATGATGGCCCCATGACGGACCTCGCCGGATTGTCCGAGCGGTCGCTCGGGTGGTTGCGGTACCTGCATCGCAAGGCACACACGCCCGACGACTGGAGCCGGGAAGGGCGACCCCATCCTCATTGGGACGACCGCTCCGATCCCCCGATGGCTTCCTGGCACCGGTTCGACCTGGTCGATTCCAGCTATGCCATGGGGCTCATGGCTCACACGACGCCGGCTTGGCGCGAGCCGTACCTGGCTATCCTCGACCAGCTCATCGAACGTCACGCCGGCTGGTGGTCGGCGAGCGACTGGCTCACCCAGTTCGGGCCCGACCCCGACCGGGCCAGTTATCCGGAAGGCTATCGACCCCTGATTCCGCGCGAGTTGTGGGGTGACTACGACGTTCCCGGTTGGACCGCCAACGGTGTCGAGCCGTGGGGTACCCAGATCGACCCCATCGCGGCCGACGGGATGCTCTTCTACAAGGGCTTCTTCCTCGTGCTGTTGGGTATCCGCTCGATGATCACGTCCCGAAGCGGGGGCGAGGACCGGTGGAATTCGCCATTCGAGATGATCCGCGACGGTGAGCACTCCTTCACCTGGACCCATTCTGGTATCGCCGGCCACCTGCGGGAACAGTGGCAGACCAAGCCGGTGGGCTGTCATTGAGAGAACACCAAGATCTGGCCGCTTTGAATGGCTGGAGCGGGCCTCGGTCTGAGGCTCCACGATCGGCGACACGGGACTGGCCATCACCACGCCGCGTTTGACCCCTGGTGGGCTCACGCACGGGACCACTATCTCGACCTTGCCCAGGGCGCGGCACCGGAGCTCGTTTCGCTCTACTACGACCCCATCCTCGACGTGCATCACAAGCTTCCGGTCATGGCCGGGTTATCGAACTGTTTCTACCTGGCTCCCCAGGTGCCCGAGGAGACGCGCCGCCTGTTCGATGCCGCGGTGGCCGGACTGGGCGTCACCGAAGACGGCGTTGCCCGCCTGGATCTGCACCGGTCGGCGGCCATCGCCTGGTTCCTCGCCCGCGAATGGGGGATCGACGACCTCGACGCTCGACTCGCCCAGGCGTTCGAGGCGAACTGGGAGCCGACATGGGACGGGAGTCGGGCCGAGTTCACCTGGGGTCTTGGTCTGGGGGAGGTGCACCCGCGGGGCCAGTTCAACGCCTTTCTCGCCGCCGCCGAGGCCGTGTCGCCGGGCGCCTGGCAGCGCCTTGCCGATACGCCCATGGCCGAGGAGGCTCAGGTGGTCGACGTCGACTTCCCGACCGTCGCCTTCTCCGAAGCGCGCTGGGTGGACGGCCGGTTGCGGCTCCGGATGGTCGCGGTCGGCGACCACGTGGCCGGGGCGACCACGTCGTTCTCGGTCACCGGTCTCGACGCCCCGCCGGCCTGGCAGCTCCGTGGCCCTGATGCCTCGACGGTGGAAGTATCCGGACCGAGTTCTGTGCTGGTCACCTGCCCCCTCGGAGTCCACCCGTTGGTCCTCACCCGCTGAGACTCGAAGCATGGGTCGATGGCCGATCGACAACGACGAGCTGACGCCTTCGTGACCCTCTGTTCAACTCGTTCGGTTCAGCCCGCGCGGGTCAGCCATTTGTCGGCTTCGGCGATGCGCCGTTCGAGCTGGGCCAGGGTGGCTTCGTCGATGCGGTCGATCCCGGCGAGCCGGTTCAGCTCGGAGTTGACCTGGGCGTGAGCCCATCCGGTGCTGCGCACGAGCTCGCGGACCCGCAGACCGTTCCGCTCCTTCAGATCCTTGCGTATGCGCCGACGGTCGCGGACGTCGACCACACTGCCTCCACCGGCCAATGCCTCGGCGAGGCCGGGTAGCGGTGGGGGAGGAGCGAGGTCGATTTCCACCGTCGAGATCTCCGCCGCGACCCCACCCCAGCGTTCCGCGAAACCGTTTGAGAACACCGAAGTGACGTCCTGGTCCGTGGCGACGCTCGACAAGGCGTCGAACATGGAGAGCTGCTCCGCGTCACCGTCGGCACGGACCGCATCGAGGTCGGCGCTGGGCAGCGCTAGGCCCTCTCGATCCTGTTCTCGCTTACGGAGGCTGTGGCGGCGCTGCTCGGCGATGTTCGAGGCATGAGACCGGAGTCGATGATCGTCGGGGATGAACAGATAGGCCCGCTCGTCGTCGGTTCCCGACCAGCGCACCAATCGGCCCACAGCCTGACGGAAGAACAACTCGGTGGTTGTCACCGTGGCGTAGACCCCGACCCGTAGCCTCGGGATGTCGACCCCTTCGGACACCATGCGCACCGCCACGATCCAGGGTTCGGTCCCTGAAGCGAACGACGAGATGCGGGCGGACGCGTTCGGGTCATCGGACAACACGACGACAGAGCTCGTCCCGAACCGGTCGCGGAGCATCGCAGAGATCTCGCGAGCGTGTTCTTGATCTGCGGCGATGATCAAACCACCAGCATCGGGGTGATCCGCACGGATCTCCTTCAGCCGGTCATTGGCCTGCCCCAAAACGTTGGGCAGCCATTCACCTTCGACCGACAGCGCGGTGCGGAGCCGTTGGTTGGCCTTCTCGATGGCGATCGGGTCGTCGAACGTGTGGGCGTGAATCGACCCGTCGGGCGCGGCCCATTCCATATGCCCGTTGATGCGAGGGAAGAACACTGGGCGGACCACGCCCCCGTCGACCAGCGCCTCCCCGTACCCGTACTCGTAGTCGGCTCGAGCCTCTTCCATATGGTCGTAGGTCACGAAAGGGATGGCGCTGGTGTCGGACCGGAACGGGGTTCCCGAGATACTGAGACGCTGCTGGGCTGGCTCGAAGGCCTGGCGGAGACCTTCACCCCACGCCCGGTCGTCAGCGGCGTGGTGGACCTCGTCGAAGACGACGAACGCCCCGTTGACCAGGGTGCGCAGCGCGGCGCTGCTGGACGCGACCTGCTGGTAGGTGACCACGACCCCGTGGGTGTCGGCCGGAAGCCGCCCCGATGACGAGCTCCACTCCGGTGATAGATGGAGTCCGAACCCGGCGGCGGCGTCGGCCCACTGGGTCTTGAGGTGCTGGGTCGGGGCGACGACGATCAGGCGGCGAGAGGGATCGCCACCCAGGCCGATTCGTGCCGCCGCCAAGGCGAAGGTGGTCTTGCCGGCGCCTGGCGTGGCGACCGCCAGGAAGTCGGAGGTGCCCTTGGCGGAGAACTGCTCGAGGGCGCGGCGCTGCCAGCGGCGGAGGGAGACGGAGGTGATCATGGGCGAGGTAGAATCTATCGTCTCTCAACCTGCTCGCGACCACCCTTGAAGCGGTCAGTCCTCGATGGCTTGGTAGACGAGTTGTTTGAGCTCGGGGCGTATCGGGTGGGTGCTCGATGGGAGGAGCTGGGTCAGGAAGAGGGCGGTGATCTCTTCTTTGGGGTCGACCCAGAAAGCGGTGGAGGCTGCCCCACCCCAGGCGAATTCGCCCTCGCTTGAGAGCACCTTCGTCGCGGCATTGTCGATCACCACCGAGAACCCGAGGCCGAAGCCCATGCCATCGAAGTCGGTCTCGGAGAACAAGGGCCGCCCGAAGCTGCTCAGCTCGGCACCGCCGGGAAGATGGTTGCTCGCCATATATCGGACGGTCCGGGGCCCGAGCAGTCGTACCCCGTCGAGCTCACCCCGGTTCAACAACATCGTGATGAAGCGCTGGTAGTCGTGAGCGGTCGAGACCAGCCCGCCACCACCTGAGAGGGTCATGGGCCGGTCGAGGGCGTTGTTGCCGAACGTGTCGAAGCGTTTGGCTGTCCCATCGGTCGGGTTCGGCACGTACAGCGCGGCGAGGCGCGGTTGGCGGGCGGTATCGGCCCAGAAGGCGGTGTCGACCATGCCGAGCGGCTCGAAGATACGAGTCCGGAAGAACTCATCGAGGGTCTGGCCCGATATCACCTCGACCAGACGGCCGAGCACATCGGTGGCCACCGAGTAATTCCATTCGGCACCCGGCTGGAACAAAAGAGGCTGGGCGGCCCACGCATTCACCGATGCTTCCAGATCATGGTCGGGAGGGGACCCCCACTCGAAGCCCGCCGTTCGGTACATGGCATCGACAGGATGCGCGTGGAGAAAGCCGTAGGTCAACCCCGCGGTGTGCGTCATCAGATGCCAGATCCGCATGGGATCGCGCACCGGTTCGGTCCTGGCGTTCTGCGCCGATCCCGAGCGATACACCCGCTGGCCCGAGAAGGCGGGGATGAACGACGCCACCTCGTCGGTGAGCTTGAAATGGCCCTCCTCGTACAGCATCATCGCCGCCACGGTCGTGACTGGCTTGGTCATCGAATACAGGCGAAAAACCGTGTCGGCTTCCACGGGAAGGTCGGCCTCGAGGTCGCGGCGACCGTAGGTGTCGAGGTAGGCGACCTGCCCCCGCCGGCTCACCGCCACCAGCCAGCCGGGCAGGCGTCCGTCGTCGACGTACTGTCGGAAGTGCGCCCCGATTCGGTCGAGACGATCGGCCCCCAAACCGACGTCGACCGGATCTACCTCAACCTTGATCTGTGCCATGAGGCTGATTGTGGCCGCCGCGCTGGGTTGACTCCTAATAAGGGCCCACCGCGAACCCATGACCCACCGCGTTCTGTTCGCGGGGTCAGGTGGTCGCGGGGGAGCTCGCGGGCAGCTGAGGGAGAACCTCGGTGGCCAAGCGCTCATGTTTGGCATCTCGGTCGGTTTCGCCGAAGAACGCCATGAGCACCTTGTTGACTCCGAGCGCTGACAGCTCGGTCAGTTTCTTGGTGAAGTCCGCGGGTGGACCACAGATCGTGAATCGCTCGGAGAGGTAGTCCATGAGGCCGAGCTCGGTGACCAGCTCGGCGTTGCGCATGGACTCACCGTGCGCCTCGTGCTCGGAGAACACATATTGGTCCTGCAAACGGCGGATGGGATCCTTGAGCTCGTCAGGAATGTGCTTGCCCTCGAGGGTGAACCGGAAGGCGTGGTTGGCCGACGCAGTCAGCGTCATGCGCGCCTCGTGAACTGCCCTCGCCCGATCGTCGTCCATGTTCCATTTCACGAACCACCACACATCGACCTCCGAGGGGTCGCGCCCGGCCCGACGGGCCCCGATGGCGATGTTCTCGAGGGCATCTGCCACCACCTCGGGCTGGAGCCCATTGCCGACGAGGACCCCGTCGGCGAGCTCGCCTGCGAGCTGCAGCGTCTTGGGTCCCTCAGCGGTCAGGTAGATGGGCACGCGGCGGCTGGGCCAGGTCAGTCGGATTCGATCGCCCTGCCAGGTCGCCTCCCCTTTGAGGTACAGATCCTTCATGGCGATGATGTATTCCCGGGTAGCAGCCAGACGCGCCCCTTGCAGGCCGAGGTTGTACACCGCACTGTCACCGCTGCCGAGGTTGAACCAGACCCGACCGGCGCCGTCCGGTCCGGGTCCGGCGAGCTGGTCGATCGAGGCGATGGCGCTGGCCGAAACCGCTGGATGTCGCGTGAGCGGGTTGGTGGTGGCCGGCCACAGCGTCACCCGCTCGGTAGCCATGGCCATGATCGACATCTGCACATACATCTCGGGCCACAGCGACTGGCTGTCGGGCATGGCGATGCCGGCAAAGCCGAGCTCTTCGAGGCTCCGCACCCGAGCTTCGAAGTCGGGTCGGTGCTGGGGATCGATGTCCCGGTTGATGACGAGCGTCGCGATGTCCATGGCTGTCTCCGTCCTGGCCGGTCTGAATGCTGGGATTCATCCTCGCCGCCCACGGACGGTGCTGTCGACCACGGAGCCTTGGCCGAGGGGCGTCGACCGTGTTGCGGTGGGGTCGCGGACGTGAACGGGGTTGAACATAGAGTCAGGGCGTGATCGACCTGCGTTCCGACACCGTGACCCGACCTACCCCCGCTATGCGGACCGCCATGTACGAGGCCGAGGTGGGAGACGACGTTTTTGGCGACGATCCGACCGTCAATCGGCTCCAGGAGCTGGCGGCGGAGATGACCGGCAAGGCGGCCGCGATCTATGTGCCTTCGGGGACCCAATCCAATCTCCTCGCGTTGATGGCCCATTGCGGTAGAGGCGACGAGTATGTCGTCGGCGCGAACGCGCACACCTTCCGGTACGAGGCGGGCGGGGCCGCGGTCCTGGGCAGTATTCAGCCTCAGACCGTTCCGGTCCTGGCCGACGGCATGGTCGATCTCGAGGCGGTGGATGGCGTCGTCAAGCCCGACGACGCCCACTTTGCCCGCACCCGGCTGCTCTGCCTGGAAAACACCAACAACGGGGTCGCGTTCGGGCCTGAGCGAACGGCCGACGCTCGGGTGGTGGCCGACCGTCACGGCCTGGGCGTTCATCTCGACGGTGCCCGATTGTTCAATGCGGCGGTACGTCTCGACGTGTCCGCCGCGGCGCTCGCCGGCCCGGTCGACACGGTGTCGGTCTGTTTGTCCAAGGGCTTGGGCGCACCGGTCGGCTCGGTGTTGTGTGGGTCCGTCGAGCTGATCGCCCGGGCCCATCGGCACCGCAAGATTCTCGGCGGCGGCATGCGCCAGGCCGGGATCATCGCCGCGGCTGGGATCGTGGCCCTGACAGACCATGTCGATCGACTGGCCGATGATCACGCCAATGCGGCCCTCCTGGCGGAGGCGCTCGACACCCTCGACTGGCTCGATGTCCAACCACCATGCACGAACATGGTGTTCGCCACCATGACCAAGGGTGACCCCCAGCGTCTGGTCCAACATCTGGACTCAGCCGGTGTCCGTATTCTGGCTGGGCCCAAGCTCCGGCTGGTGACCCATATGGACGTCACCCACGACGACATCGCCACCGTCGGCCGCGCGTTCGCCAGTCTCGGGGGCTGACGGCAGGATCCGATTCGGCCGGATCTTCGGCCCCTGATCCTTGAGCCGGCGCGTTGACCAAAGGCGGTGACCGAAGGCGAAGGGCTCAGGTTCTGAGGCCCCTCGGCCCGGCCACCCCCTCGGGTCACCGTCTTGGAAGACCGACGGTCAGGTGCTGGTCCAGGCGGCATCCTCGCGCGCCGCGTATGCCCGGATACCGATCTTGAAGTCGTTGGTCTTGCGCAGCCAATCCTGTTCTTCGAGCTCATGGTCGGTCGCTTCTTTGACCAACTGGGCAAGATCCCCGCGCATGGTTTCGCGAATGGAGCGCACGGCGAGTGGGGCGGACTTGGCGATCTCTGCGGCCAAGGCCCGGGCCTCGTCCCTCAGGTCTGCGGTGGCGACGAGCTTGTCGACCATGCCGATGTCGAGGGCCTCGTCGGCTTTGATGCGCTTGCCCGTGTAGAGCAGCTCCATGGCATTTTGCATGCCGACCACGCGGGGCAGGGTAGCGGAGAGGCCGAATCCGTGGTGGAAGCCCAGTCGAGCGAAGTTGGCGGTGAATCGTGCCTCGGGTGCGGCCACCCGGAAGTCGGGCATGAGGGCCAACCCCAGCCCACCGCCGACGGCTGCCCCCTGGATGGCGGCCACGACCGGGGTCTTGGTGGAAAAGAGTCGGACCGCTTCGCGATAGAGCGCACCGGGTTCGTCCGCACCTTCTGCGGCGTCGCTGTTGCCGCTGAAGTCGGCGCCGGCACAGAAGTGTTTGCCCGCGGCGGCCAGCACGATGGCTCGAGCGGACGCCTCACCGTCCAGCGCCTCGAACGCATCGGCCAGACCGGAGATCATGCGGTAGCTGAAGAAGTTGTTGGGTGGGCGTTGGATCTCGACCAGGGCGACACCGTCGTCACCGATGTCGATGCCCAATTCGTTGAAGTCGCCGAATGCAGCCATGTGGTGTCTCCCGGGGCAGGCGGTAGTGAGCGTGGGCCGACCGTAGCGGGCGACGCGCCCGGCGGCGAGCCCGGCCGGTTCGAACCCTCCCGGTCAGAACTTCGGCACCGTCCCGAGGTGTGTCTGCAACTGTTTCGCAATACAATTGCAATATGGCGAGGGAGGCGGAACCAAATGGCGGTGCCGCAGTGCGGTCGTCGCCGCGCCCGAGGGCCGAACCGGCGGAGGTCATCGACATGACCGACATATCCGACAGGACCGATATCGCGGGCC
>Ga0316190_10000178_pt1 | contig 41669 bp, 41 predicted proteins | sample Eddworburrow2_MG_FD_204929 | JGI IMG/M metagenome (GOLD analysis project Ga0316190, IMG submission 204929) | Coastal sediment microbial communities from Maine, United States - Eddy worm burrow 2 | ecosystem: Environmental > Aquatic > Marine > Coastal > Sediment | place: USA: Maine | collected...
GTCGGCGGCAACAGTGGCGGTGCCGCCGTTGACCTCAGCGGCCACCTCGTTGGCATACCGACCAAGGCCAGGGCCAGTGAGAGCGGCCCCGCCGTTGACTGCCGCCCCTTGGCCGACACCAACAGCGACGGCCTGGTCGATTCCAACGACAACTGCGTGCCCATCGGCGGCTTCCTCAACGGCATCCGCCCCATCAGCCTGGCCATGCAGCTCGTGAGGGACGCCGAGACGGCCACCCCGCAGCCCTTTGTGCCCGCCGAACCGGCCGTGACCGTCGAGCTTGGCAACGTCACCGTTTCCCGGCCGAGATTTAGCCTGGGCGAGACCAATGACGCCCCCGCCACCGTGATCCGCACCGCCACCCAGGGCATCAACGAGTTGTGCCTGTTCGTCGACTGGCAGGGGATCCCCGACGGCGCGGAGTGGGACGGTATCTGGTACTACAACCGGGAGTTGGTCGACGAGTTCAGTCTGGTCAAACAGGTGTGGGAGTTCGGCGAGGAGGGCCACAACTTCTGGATGTGTGCCATCGACGATCGCGACGGACTTGAAGGGGGCCTTTACGAGCTCGGCTTTTTCCTCAGCGGTGAGCTGGTCTTTGCCGAGGGGATTCTGCTTACCGATGAACCGGTCGAGGTGTTCAACACCACCTGGGAGAACGCCACCGAGTCCGATATCTGCGAACTGGCCATCAACCCCAAGGGCTCAGGTCCGGTCGGGCTGAACGAACTACCTGACGGCACGGTCATTCCCCCGGGAGGGACGACAACGATCAACCTGCCCGAGGGTGAGGCCGTCGTTGAGGCGTACGACTGTGACGGCAATGCCGTTGCCGACTCTGCTGGCCTGAACATCGTGCCCGACGAGAACCGGATTTACTTCATCGAGGTTCCCGAATCGCCCCTCGCCGCCGCCGAGGGCGGCTGAGCACCAGGTCTGAGCTTCAGGGCCGGAGCTTCAGGGCCGGAGAGGTTTGGCATGTTCAGTCGTTGTCGTAGCGGCGGCTTCGGCCTTCTTTGAGCATCGAGCGTTGGCGCTTGCCCTTCAGCCGGCGTTCCTTGGCGCCACGCCCCGGCTTGGAGGGGCGTCGCTTGGCCTCGACCCGGAGGGCGTCACGCAATCGTTCGGCCAGCCGATCGCGGGCCAGCTGCCGGTTCCTGGTCTGGGAGCGGGTGTCGTCGGCGCTCACCGCCACCCGGCGGCCAAAGCGACCAGAGAGGCGCTCGCGCTGCCAGTTGGTGAGCACGGCTGAGGCTTCGATGTCGAACGCCACCTCGGCCCTGGTCGAGGAGGTGTTTGCGTGCTGACCCCCCGGCCCACCCGAGGGCGAAAACCGCCACGTAAGCTCGCCCGCCGGTAGAACCAGCTCGGCGTTCACCTCCAGGGAGTCCTGCGCATCCACACCATCCAGTCAACCAGGTCGGTAATGGCGAGGTGTGGAGCCGGAGGTCCAAATAGAATGAATTCGTCATGACCGTGAATCAGACCGACGACCGCATCTCCCGCCATGTTCTGGCCGTCGACAGCGACCTGAGCCCCGATGAGCGGCGCCAGATGCTGATCGACGTGCTTACCGCCCCCGACCCCACCGACGGGTTGTGGGCGGCGTGTGACTCTGGTCGGGCGGGTGAGATGGTGCCCGAGCTGACCGCCCTACGCCTCGAGCAGGATCCCATCCACCGCCACAAGGACGTCCTGGCCCACACCATCGCCGTCACGGCCAAGACCAGCCCCGAGCTCACCATTCGCCTGGCTGCGCTGTTCCACGACGTCGGCAAGCCCGCCACCCGCTCGTTCGATCACGGCGGGGTGACGTTCCGCCACCACGAGGCCGTCGGGGCCAAGATCACCCGGGCCCGACTGCGCGAACTTGGTTTTGAGCGGCCCATGGTCAAGGACGTCACCGAGTTGGTGCGTCTATCGGGGCGGTTCAAGGGCTACGCCGACGGTTGGTCCGACTCCGCTGTCCGCCGCTACGCCCGCGACGCCGGCCATCTGCTCGGTCACCTCAACGAGCTCGTCCGCTGCGACTGCACCACCCGCAACCGGGCCAAGGCCGATCGCCTGCAGAGCCTGATCGACGATTTTGAGGATCGCATCGTCGAGCTGGCCAAGGAGGATCGCCGGGCGGCCGAGCGGCCCCAGATGGACGGGGCGGCCGTCATGGCCTACCTCGACATCCCCCCGGGGCGTGAGATTGGTCAGGCCTTGGCCTTCCTGCTGGAACTCAAGCGGGCCGAGGGTGAAATGGAGCTCGACGAACTGCACACCCACCTCGACCAGTGGTGGGCCGAATGCAACGCTGGGTCTGGCTCTGGGCCCGGCTCCGATTCCGGGTCCAGCTCTGGGTCCGGTTCCGGCTCGACCTCGTAGCCAGGCCCGATCGGTGAGTGACTTCGAGGATGCCATCATTGCCGTGCTCGACAGCACCGTGCCCGGCGACGTGATGAGCTACGGCGACGTCGCCGCCGAGGCCGGGTTTCCCGGCGCGGCGCGGGCCGTCGGCAACATCCTGGGTCGGGTCGACGACCTGCCATGGTGGCGGATCGTCACCGCATCGGGCCGTCTCGTGCCCCACCACAGCGAAGAACAGGCCCGCCGCTTGGCCGCCGAGGGTGTGACGTGCCGCGACGGCCGGGTCGTGGCTGAAACCTGACGTACGTCGCCGGTCTCAATCAAAGAGGGCGTGTTGAGCAGTCGGCCCCACGGGCAGACAAGCCAGCGGCATGGGCCTACATGCCCAGCCGAGGGGCACGCCCGGGCATGTTGGCACGCTCACGGCAGGGGGCACCCCCGTGGCTGGGGGGCGGCGGGCGGCTTGGGGCGGCGGCGTGGCTGCAGATAGCGGTAGGCCGCGAGCAGGGGTGCGGTGACAGCGGTGACCAGACGACGGTCCCGGGCTCCCAGTTTGGTCCGCCACGCCTCGTCGAGGCGCAGGGTGAGGTCGGAGCCACCAAAGCGCATCGGGTTGCCCGCCACCGAGTGCATGGGTGAGGTGATGGTGGCCCGGTTGCCATTGATGAAACGGAGGTCGTCGTCGCCGAGGGTGATGTCGACCAGTTCGGCCACCGCCCTGATGGAACCGACCGGGTCAGCCACAAAGTCCTCGTAGCGCATGGTGAGGGTCGGCACCCGACGCCCCAACAGCTCGAACCCGAGATTGTCGCTCAGCCAACGCAGCGCGGTGCGAATGGGCCGGTAGGTGGGCATGACCTCATCGTCGGTTTCGGGTCGCTCCACGTACTTGGTCCACGAGTAGGCGACCCCCCGGGGATCACGCACGAGATGTAACACCCGCACATCGAGCAGGGGATCCATGCTCAGCAGGGCCGCCGTTGACAGGTGCTTGGATGATTCCAGCAGCAAGTCCGGACGGGGGCCCGCACTGTTGGCCACCGCGGCCGAGGCCAGCAGCACCGAACGCAGGTGATCGAGGTAGCGCCGCTCGTCGTCGGAGGGTCGGCCCCGCAGATGGTGCCACGCAATGCCCGGCAGCCGACGGCTACGGTCGATCGACCAGCGCAGGTCGATCAGATCTTCCAGATCCACCTGATTCCAGCCGTCGAACGCCTCGCTCCCCACCGCGTCCCAATGGGGGCAGTGGTCGAAGGCCCGGCCACAGGCACAACGTTGACGGTCCCGAACACCACGTTCCCACAGGTGGATGGTCTCGCCGACGGAAAACGTTTGGGGGAGTTCGTTCAACAGCGACTCGACCAAGGTTGAACCCGACCGGCCAAGCCCGCCGATGAACAACACCTTCTGTCGCTGATCGGTTGCGGTGGCACGTTCCCCGGACTGAAGCGGCGAGGGGGCGGTCATGTCCAGCCCATTGATCGGCCAAGTAGCTCCTCGACATCGTCGATGCCGGGCTGCAGTTGACTCAGCAGGCTTTGGTGTACATCGGGGGCCAGTGAACTTTTGGGAACCCGATTCCAGCCCGACAGCTCGTCGGGTTCATGGTGGCCCAGCTCCAGGAAGTCGAGCACCTGGCCGTACACCGCCAGAGGATCAGCGTAGAGATCCTCGCTGCGCAGGATCAGGAGTTGATGGTGGGGGTAGGCCCTCATCCATCGTTCCAGGCCGCGGGCGTAGCGGCTCTGGTCGAGATAGGAGTAGTGCTGGTGGGCGAAGCTGACATAGGCCGGGTCACGCAGCATGCGGACCTCCTCGCCTTCGAGGCGACCATCCTCGGCCGCCAGGGCCTCATGGAACTCCAGGGGTTCGACACCCTGACGGTGGCGCTCGGCCCAGTGCCCGTAGGTGCGATCGACAGGATGGCGGAGCAGGGCGATGACCTTGGCCTGGGGCACCAGTTGCCGGGCCCGCATTGGGGCGTGGGGGTGGTGCAGGTAGTACGGGGTGGCCTCGCCCAACAGCAGCCGGCTCCGGTGCCAGTGCTCGGTCAGCCGATGGGCGGCCTTGGTTGGGAAGTGCGATTGGTACCAGGCCTGGCCCCGGTCGTAGTTCACGTCGAAGTAGTAGGTGCCCTTGCGGGTTTCCCGGGCCGGGAACAGTGGCCGAACCTGTTGGTGTTCGAGCAGCCATCGGGCCAGTGAGGTGGTGCCACCCCGCTTGGTGCCGATGATCAGGTAGTCGGGCAGGGCCCGTAGCCCCGCGGTCAACTGGCCGAAGGTCCTGATCGCCGTCCTGGCGTGGGCTTGGGCATGGCGCTTGGGGCCTTCCGGTGGTTGGTAGCGGGCGCCATAGGGCGTCATGGGGGGAAGCTGCTCAAGGACCGTCACCTGAAGACCTGTCGGCCGCCCGGATCAGAGATAAAGCGAACGGTTGCGGAAGCCATGGCGGGGTTGTCGTGCCGTCGTCTCGTCGGCGGATCGTCCTGTCGGTGGGTCGGAGGGCATCGGGGCGGTGGGTGTCGAGAGGTCGACGGTAAGTCGGGCCTCGATGCGGTGGGTCAGCGGGTGGTGGGTGGATCTCGCCGGACTGACGGTGACTCTAGTCTCACTAGATAAGGAAAGCTAAGTTGAGTCTTGTCAACTCAAGAATCCTGATGTAGGTTGAACGCTGTAGTCAAAGTAAACCATCACGGCGCCCGGACAAGGCGCCACCAAAGGAGACACAGCCGTGCTGTTGCAGAACGATCCGTTTGTCAATGCCGTCTTGAATCGCGTCGCACCGGCCGAAGCCCGTCGGGCCGCCGTTGCCCCCATGGACGCCTACCGTCGGGACTCCGACGTCTGGGTCCACCTCGATCTGCCCGGCGTTGACGCCGACAGCATCGACATCAACATCGAGCGTAGTGTGCTCACCGTCACCGGTCAGCGCCGCTGGGGCCATCAGGAAGGCGATCAGGTCTACGTCAACGATCGGGTTCAGGGCGAGTTCGGTCGCCAGGTGCACCTGGGCGAGGGCCTCGATCCCGACGGCATTGAGGCCGACTACAACGACGGCGTACTCACCCTGCGCATACCGGTGGCCGAGCGGGCCAAGCCACGCAAGATCACGGTGAAGACGGGGCAGGCGTCGGAGCCCGTCATGGAGACCGAGACCGTCAGCAGGTAGCGCTCCGGTCAATAACGGCCACCGGCATCCATGGCGACCTACCCCCTGGTATGCGGTCAGGGGGTAGATCGCTGTTGTTTGCCCTGGTCGCCCCCACTCCAGGTGCAGAACTGCTAGCTTTGCTGTAGTGGTATTCCTCTGCGGACGACCTGGATGCGGACGAGAGTCCTCGGCAACATTGCAAATTGACGCGCCGTCGTCGACTATCTCCCTGGTTGACCCCCGCACAAGTCGGGACGGTGTCCCCCTCTGCCCCCACCACGCCGATGCCACCACCCCTCCCATGGGGTGGACCATGAACGACCTGCGCAGCCAGAGTCGCCCCCTGGCTCCTGTCGTGCCAATGGGGCCCAAGACCGGCGAGGTTGTGTCGGCGCCGGCCAGAAGGCGGGCCAAGGTCAACCCGTTGTTCGACCCTTCGGCGACGGGCAAGAACGCCGAGGCAATAGCCGCTCCCGTCCCCAAGGAAGACCCAGCCCGGTCCGATCCGTCGGGAGACGACACCGCCGACGAGCACGATCAAGCCCTGTCGTTCCAGGTTTCCCGCGAGATGCGATCGATGTCGGTCACCGCGGGCAAACACGAGGTCAGCGGCCGCGAAGTGCAGGCCGAACCGGCTGAATCTCCTGAGAGGGTGGCCCGCTCGAGTCGCAACGGAGCCACGGCCCCCGCCAGCAGGCCGGCGAAGCGCCGTGAGGTGGAAGAGGAAACGCTGGAGGAAGAGGAGGTGCCGGCGGAAGACAAGTTCCCCTGGCACCACCAGTTCGACGATGACGGTCCGGCGGAGTTGAAGGCCAAGAGCCCGCTGTTGTCCCGGGCCTTCCGCTCCTCAGTCGGTTGAGAACCCGCAGGCACTAAGGGCCCAGGCTGGCCAAAGGCGCTATGAGCGCCGTTGGCCAACGTTGGTGCGCACAGGCTGCTGCCTACCTGGTCGCTGCATCCCGGACTGCTGCCCTGCCCGACAGCTAGGTACCGGACTGGTAGGCCTCCATCGGAGGGCATGAGCAGCTCAGGTGACGGTCGCCGTGAGCGTTGTCGATCCGACCAACCGGTGGGAAGTACTTGTCCTGCTCCATGCCCGGCAAGGGAAACGCCGCCTGGCGACGGCTGTAGGGTCGATCCCATTCGTCGGCGGTGACGGTCGCCGCGGTGTGGGGGGCACGGCGCAGCACGCTCTCCTCGGCCTCCACGTCGCCACGGGCCACCTCGTCGATCTCGGCCCGGATGGCGATCATGGCATCGCAGAAGCGGTCGAGTTCGGCCAGGCTCTCCGACTCCGTCGGCTCGATCATCAGCGTGCCCGCCACCGGGAACGACATGGTGGGGGCATGGAATCCGTAGTCGGCCAGGCGCTTGGCCACATCGTCGTTGTTGATACCGGTGGCGGCGTCGAGGGGGCGAAGATCGATGATGCACTCGTGCGCCACCAAACCCTCGGGCCCGGTGTAGAGCACGGGGTAGTCACCCTTGAGCCGGTTGGCAACGTAGTTGGCCGACAGCACTGCTACCTCGGTGGCCCGCAGCAGTCCGGCCGGGCCCATCATCATGGAGTACATCCACGAGATGGGCAGGATGCCGGCCGAGCCCCAGGGGGCGGCCGACACCGCACCGTCGGTTCCGGGCCCGGCCTCGGGCACCACTGGGTGACCGGGGAGGAACGGAGCCAGATGCTCGGCCACACCAACCGGTCCAACCCCCGGACCGCCCCCGCCGTGGGGGATGCAGAACGTCTTGTGCAGGTTCAGGTGGCTGACGTCGGACCCGAACTCTCCAGGGCGGGCCACGCCAACCAGGGCGTTGAGATTGGCCCCATCGGTGTAGACCTGCCCTCCGGCCTCGTGCACCGCCTTGGCCACCTCGACCATCGTCTCCTCATAGACCCCGTGGGTCGAGGGGTAGGTGATCATCAGTGCCGCCAGGTCGGGGCCGTGGATCTCGATCTTGGCCAGCAGCTCATCGAAGTCTATGTTGCCCCGCTCATCGCAGGCGACGACCACCACCCGCATCCCCGCCAGCACAGCCGAGGCGGCATTGGTGCCATGGGCCGACGACGGGATCAGGCACACATCACGATGGCCCTGTCCCTGGCTACGCAGCCAGCCCCGGATGGCCAACAGGCCAGCGTATTCGCCCTGGCTGCCGGCGTTGGGCTGGAACGAGACCCGGTGATAGCCGGTGATCTCGATCAGGATCTGTTCCAGCTGATCGATCATCGTCCGGTAGCCCTGGGTCTGCTCGGAGGGGGCGAAGGGATGGATCGAGGCCAGCTCGGGCCACGAGATCGGCTCCATCTCCGCCGCCGCGTTGAGCTTCATGGTGCAGCTGCCAAGGGGGATCATCGTGCGGTCGAGGCTCAGGTCGCGATCCGACAGGCGTCGCAGCCAGCGCAGCATCTCGTGTTCGGTCCGGTAGCGGTTGAAGTTTGCATGCTGCAGGAAGGTGGAGGTTCGACGGGCCGAGTCAGGCAGGCCAAAACGCGGTTCCGCATCACCCTGGGCGCCCGACCCGGCAGCGGGGGCGAACAGAGCCAGCAGACGGGCTACCAGCTCGGGGGTGCTGGTCTCGTCGAGGGCGATGCTGAGGTGGTCGGCGTCGACGACACGAAGGTTGATGCGCTCGGCCCGGGCCGCCGCCGCCAGGTCTTCCGCCCGACCCGGTGTGCTCACCGCAACCGTGTCGAAGAATGACTCGCTGGTGGTGTAACCCTGGCGGGTCAGGCCCTCGGCCAGATCAATGGCCAGTCGGTTCACCTGCTGGGCCATGGCCACCAGACCCTCGGGCCCGTGCCAGGCGGCGTAGGCGGCGGCCAGATTGGCCAGCAGTACCTGGGCCGTGCAGATGTTCGACGTGGCCTTCTCCCTGCGGATGTGCTGCTCCCGGGTCTGCAGGGCAAGGCGGTAGGCCGGTGCACCGTCGGCATCGACCGAGACCCCGACGAGCCTGCCGGGCAGGGACCGGGCCCGCTTCTGGGCCGTGGCCATGAAACCGGCGTGGGGGCCACCAAAGCCGAGGGGGACCCCGAACCGCTGGGCCGAGCCAACCACGACATCGGCTCCCAGCTCTCCCGGTGGGGTGACGAGGCAGCAGGCCAGCAGGTCGGTGGTTGCTGCAACCAGGGCGCCGTTGTCGTGGCACTGGTCGATCGCCGGTTGCAGGTCGCGCAGCTCGCCCGTGGTGGTCTGGTGGGCCAACAGGGCACCGAAGATCTCGCCGGCCCGGAGATCGGTTGACGGGTTGCCGATGGTCAAATCGATGTCGAGCGGTTCGGCCCTGGTCTGCACCACGGCGATCGTCTGGGGGTGACAGCCCTCATCGACGAAGAACCCCGAGCGGCCGGTTTTCGACAGCCGACGGAGCATGGTCATGGCCTCGGCGGCGGCGGTGGCTTCATCCAGCATGGATGCGTTGGCCATCTCGCAACCGGTGAGATCGGCCACCATCGTCTGGAACGTCAGCAGCAGCTCCAGTCGACCTTGGCTGATCTCTGGTTGGTACGGGGTGTAGGCCGTATACCAGGCCGGGCTTTCCACCAGGTTGCGACGCAACACTGCCGGGGTGATGCAGTCGTACCAGCCCATCCCGATGAGCGACTCGAAGACCTCGTTCTGATCGGCCAGGCGGCGGAGTTCAGTCAAGGCCTCGGTCTCGCTGAGAGGGCCGGGTACCGACAGCGGGGCGGTGGTCTGGATTGGCTCCGGCACGGCGGTGCGGAGCAGCTCTCCGGCCGAGCCGTAGCCGAGGGCGGCCACCATCTTTCCTTCGTCGGCTGGGTTGAGACCCAGGTGGCGATGGGCGAACGCGTCGGACATCTAAGCTCCTCGATGGTAGTTGTGGGGGCTGAACGGCAGGGGGGCGACGACAACCTCGGCGTCGGAACCGCGTACATCGGCCACCAGGACGAGGCCCGGCCCTTCCCCGGCGGCCGCCGCTTCGTAGGCGTCGATTGCGCTGGTGGTGACGTAACCCATGGCCACCGGGCCGCCGATTGAGGGTCCGAACCCACCGCTGGTGACCACACCCGCCGGTTCGCCAGCCTGGGTGCGCAGGGTGGCCCCGCCGCGGACGGGGCGTCGGCCTTCGGGGCGAAGCCCGACCCGCCGTCGATCGGGGCCGTTCTCGACCTCGTTCATGATGCGCTCGGCACCGGGGAAGTTACGGTCGGCCCGTCGGCGTTTGGGGATGGTCCAGGCCAGGTCGGCTTCGATCGGGCTGGTGGTTTCGTCGAGATCGTTGCCGTAGAGGGCGAGGCCCGCTTCCAGCCGCAGGGTGTCGCGGGCACCCAATCCGGCTGCGTTGACCTCGGGTTGGGCCAGCAGGGCCCGGGCCAGGCGTTCGGCATCGGCCGCGGCGACCATCAGCTCAAAACCGTCCTCGCCGGTGTAGCCCGAGCGCGAGACCCCCACCCGCTCGACCCGGCCTCCGACGGCGCTGCTGTTGCCGACTCCCGCCTCGGAACCGGTCAGACCGCTATCGAGATCAAGATCAACGACGGCGAAGTCGAGAAACACCAGATCGGCGATATCGGGGGCGAAGCGACGTAGGGCCTCGACCGCCTTCGGGCCCTGCACCGCCAGCAGGGCGAGATCGGTACGTTCCCGCAGCTCCAGTGACGGTAGCGCCGAGCTGATGTGGGCCAGGTCGGCTTGGCGTCGGGCGGCGTTGAGCACGACGGTGATGACGTCACCCTGATTGGTGACGATGAAGTCGTCGATTACGCCCCCCTGATCGTTGGTCAGCAGGGAGTAGCGCTGACGCCCGGGGGCCAGGGTGGTCACTGCGGCCGGGGTCACCGTTTCCAACTGTTGAGCCACGATCTCGGCCGGGCTCATCGCCTCGGCCCCATCACCATTGTCAGGACCATCGGCGCCGTCGGCCCCGGGCCGGAGGTGGAGATCAACGATGGCCATGTGGCTGACGTCGAACAGGGCAGCTTGATCACGACACCAGAGGTGTTCGGCAATGACCTCGCCGTAGCGGGCGGGCAGATCCCACCCGGCGAAGGCCGTCATCCGCCCCCCGAGTTCCAGGTGCAACTGATGCAGAGCGGTGCGGTTGGACTCGGTATTGGCCATGGAGGGGGGTCTCTATCGATAGACGCGAAGCAGACGACATCTGTCGCCTTGCCCCCTCTGTCACTGATACCTGAGAGATTGGCGGTCTGCTGGCGCAAACCGTTTTCCCCTTCGGTGACTGACCGACCTCCTATGTGGGGAGGAATCAGCGCTCTCCAGAGCGGCTCAAATCCAGAAGGTACGGGTGCCTGAGAGTTTCCGGGGCGGTTGCTCCTTCGGCGGGCCGACCGAAGCCAACCTCTCTCCCATCTGGGTGAATAGCCGTGGTTGCACTATAGCCGCCCGGAATGGATTCGATCAGTTCGGCCGATCGCTGCTATCGATGGCTGTTGTTGCCTACCGCAGCGGATCGTGGGTCGTTAGACGGCTCAAGGCAGCGTCGACGTGTGGGGTCTGGGGGTCGAGGGCGGTGATCCGGCTGAGCCAGGCCACCGAGATCCGATCGTCCATGACCGTGCCGGTATCGGTTTCCTTGGGCGGATGGGCTTCGTCGCCCCAGCTCAACTTGACCTTGTAGCTGCCCTCGTGACCGAGTTTGGGTTCCAACACGGCCTGTGACACGGCCCGGGGCGGGCCCTCGCCAACCTTGGTCCAGCGCCAACCCTTCATTTCGTCGACCTCAAGGTTGGGCACGTTGAGGTTCATCACCCCGGCGTCGGGTGGCGGTTCGGCCAGCATCTGGGCTGCAACCACCGCCGCGACCTCGGCCGCTGCGTGCCATTTCTGACCGGCCAACATCTCGTCGTAGGCCTGGCCCTCGATACCAAAATTGCTTACCGACTGGGAGACGGCGAGACCGGGGATTCGACCGTTGCGTCCGGTCAGGGCGGCCCCGATCGTGCCCGAGTGGTACACCGACCGCCCGACGTTGGCCCCAGGATTGATACCGGAGACGATCAGATCGGGCGGCGACCCAAACGCTCCGAGGCGGGCGAACATCACACACAACGCCGGGGGTCCCGAGACGGCCCAGGCGGTGTCGATCCCGTCGATGTCGGCCGAGTGGACCTCGGGCTGCATGATGTGCAGTGCCCCGATGGCGGCTCCCGCTCCGGAGAATTCCTGGTCGGGGGCGACGACGGTTACCTCCCCCAGGTCGGCGACAGCGCGGGCCAGTACATGCAGCCCCACAGAGTCGATACCGTCGTCGTTCGTCACCAGGATCCGGGGTCGTGCCATGGTGGCGACCGTATCGGCCCCAGGTGACGCTCAGGTACCCGGCAGCAAACGAATGGCTGCTGCCGCAGGCCTTGTGTTGGACACCGGCTTCCTGCCGACGCCGGCCTCCTGTTGGGCGCCGGCTTCCTACTGGATGTCGGCGTCGGGTTCGTTGATGAGGCGCAGGGCTTCGTCGGCCAACTGCTCGACCTGGGACTTGTAGTCGTCGGTGTCGACCGACTCGTCGGCCATGACTCCACTCAGGTAACGGGCCAGCACACCCTCAACGATGGCGGCCAGGCGCCAGTTCTGGAAGGCTCGGTAGTAGCCGATGCCCTCCACCTCGAATCCGGTGCGGGTGCTGTAGGCCTCGACCAGTTCCCGTCGGGTGGAGAAGCCGCCGTGCATGGTGGGGAACGCCGTTGCTCCCCGGGGGCTGTCCTCTCCCGGCTGGACCCAGTTGTTGAGCAGATAGCCGACATCGGCCAGCACATCGCCCAGGGTGCACAGCTCCCAGTCGAGCACGGCCGCCACCGAGGCCTGGGCCGGGTCGATCAACATATTGCCCAGCCGGTAGTCGCCGTGCACGATGCCGCTGTAGCGCTGCTCGGGCTTGGCCTTGGTCAGCAGATCGAAGGCGGCATCCATCGTTGGCAGGTCGCGGGTTTTGGCGCTCTCCCACTGCCGCTTCCAGCGCTTGAGCTGACGATCGAGATAGGCATCGGTACGGGCCAGGTCGCCCAGCCCGATCTGGGCCGGATCGGCCAGGTGGAGGTCGGCCAGGACGTCGACCACCGACTGGCTCAGTGTGGCCCGGTCGCTGTGATCGGGGACGGTGGCGTCGGCCACCTCGGCGTCGTGGAGCACCACCCCGTCCACGAAGCTCATGATGTAGAACGGGGCACCGTTCACCGAGTCGTCGGGGCACAGGGCGAGCGCTTTAGGCACCGGGATCGATGCCTTGGCCGCAGCGGCGATGATCCGGTACTCGCGGGCCATGTCGTGGGCGGTGGCCAGCACCATGCCCAGGGGCGGACGGCGCAGGACATAGCGGCTGCCGTCGGCCGCGGTGACCTGGTAGGTGAGATTCGAATGACCGCCGGTGATGAGGGCGAAACAGTACGGACCCTGGGCCGAGGCGACGTTGTCGTCGAGCCAGGCCGAGACGGTGTCGGCCTGGATACCGATGACGTCTCCAGCCTCCGAAGGGGAGGAAGCTTGATCGTCGTCGGCTGGTTGGTTCATCATGGACCTTATTCTTAGCGGGTGCGTTTGTCGGCGGTAAACCCAGGGTCGGTCACCGACCGGCCTGACGGCGGTGTCCGATCAGGACACCTGGCCGCCGCCGGCGGGGGTCGGTTGACACCATATTGGTCTACACGGCGCCGACTGGCACCGCGTTGGTCGACACCGCGTTGGTCGACACCGCGTTGGTCGACACCGCGTTGGTCGACACTGCGCCGGTTGACGTTTGTTGTTGTCGCCGGGTTGACTCTGGCTGCCTGTTCTCGTGGGCTCGCGGATGACGAGGCCGAGCAGGCGACCACGGTGTTGCCGTCCACCTCGAGCACGGTTGCCGACAACGGCAACGAACCCGGCAACGGCAACAGCGCTGACACTGGGCCTGGTGGCGGCTCCGACGCGGTTCCCGGCGATGGGTCGGCCATATCCCCAACCATCGAGCTGGCCGATCCTGAACTTGTCGACCTGCTCGGTCGCCTCCCGGGCCGATTGGCCGTTGGTGACGCCAACCGGTTGTTGGTCACCAACCCCGACGGCTCAGATGCCCAGTGGTTGCAGGATCAGGCCGACGTGCTGGCCACTCAACCCACGTGGTCGAGGGCGGGAGACCGGTTGGCCTTCGGTCGGATCGGCAGCGAGAGCCAGCAGTTGGTCGTTCACGAGGTGGCTACCGCCGCTGAGCAGGTCAGCGATCTTGAGGGCTCAAGGGTGTTCTACCTCCAGTGGTCGGTGGCCGACGACGTCCTGGCCTACCTGCGTGATGACCCGGGCGGGCAGGGTATCGAGATGGGTATCAATGTGCCGGGGGGCGAGGTTGTGCCGGTCGTCGCCGGTCAACCCCTGTACCTGTCGTGGTCGCCGTCGAGCCTGATGATGGCGGCGCACATCAACGACAGTCAGGTTGTGGTGCTGCCCGATCTACTGACCGATCCGGAGTTGGGGACACCGTCGACGGTGCTCAACCCGAGCGGTCTCTTCACCGTTCCCGCCTGGATCGATGAATCGACGTTGCTGGCGGCCACGATCGACGGCCTGGCCCTGGTTGATGTCAATACGAACCGATCGACCCTTGTCGCCGAAGGCCCAGCGGTGCAGTTCGTGCTGAGCCCCGACCGGACCAAGGTGGCGTTCACCCTTCCGCTCGGGGTGGATGGGTCACCGGGCGTGGTTCAGGTTCAGGACGAAGCTGGTCCGGGCCTGCAGGTCGTGGAGTTGGCGTCGGGCGATATCACCACGGTGACATCTGCCACCCCGCTGGCCTGGGAGTGGAGCCCCGATAGCAGTCTCCTGGCCTGGCTCGATCTGGGGTCGGCAGGTCCGGTACCCAGGGCCAGTTGGCGCTTCTGGGACGGCACATCGTCGACCTCGTCGGTGGCCCACCGCATCAGCGGCCAGGTTGGCAAGTCGTACATCCCGTTCTTCGAGCAGTACGCCCAATCCCACCATCAGTGGTCACCAGACAGCACGGCCTTCGCCTTTGCGGGCCAGATCGGTTCGGTCGAGTCGCCCGAGGCGATCTGGGTCCAGCTCGTGGGGGCCGACGTGCCGCCGGTGGCGGTTGCCATCGGCGACTTCGTCACCTGGAGCGGCTGACGGTCCGAGTCTGGGTCTGGGTCTGGGTCTGGGTCTGGGTCTGAGTCTGAGTCTGAGGGTCTCGACGGAGCGTTCAGCCGCTGGGGGTGAGAGCGACCAACCGGTCAGGGTTGGCCTCGATCCAGGCGGCGGCGTCGATCGCCTCGGGTTGCTCATAGCCCACCGGCAGATGGACCAGGCCGTCAGCCGATCGGTAGTAGACCTCCCAGGCGTGGTAGCCCCGGTAGGCCCGTTCGTCGAGGGCCATGACGGCGGCGTAGGCCCGCACCGCGGCCACATAGTTGTCGGAGTTGTTGTAGCCGAACAGGGCACGGTTGAGATCGTCGGCCGCTCCCCGGTCGATCAGATAGTCGGCGGCGCCTTTGATGGCGTCGGCTGGCTTGGCCGGGTCCCCGGTGCAGCACTCCTCCCAGGTGGAGGGCAGGAACTGCATCGGGCCCACGGCGCCTGCGGTGGAGACGCCGTTGATGCGGCCCATTCTCGTCTCGATCAGGTTGATGGCGGCCAGGATCTCCCAGGCCACCCCGGTCTGCTCGGCCGCCGCGTGGTAGTAGCGGAGTAGCTCCTCCGCCGGTGCCGGCTCCGCGATTCGCCACGCAGGCAACGTTGCACTCGGCTCTGACGAGCCGAGCAGAGTCGACAGTGCCTGGCGGGCCTGCCAGTTCAACACCACCGGTTCCCGAACCGAAGGGGCCACGGCATTGACGACCTCATCGGCCCAGTTGGGGTTGATACTGAGGATCCGATACAGCTGTTGTTGGCGGCGCCCCCAGCGGGCCGCCGTTCCCGGTCCGAGATCAGGGGCGCGCAGCGCCGCCTCGGTCCGTGACAATGCCTCGGCCAGATCCGCGGCGGAGACCGGGACCGGTTCGGCCTCGGGATCGGGCTCGGTGGTTGTGGAGGATGCAGGCTCGGCCGAGACGCTTGGTGTTGAGCCGGTCAGTGTTGAGCCGATCAGTGTTGGAGCCGTGGCCTGGCCCGAGGCCGAGGAGGCCGCTGAGCTTCGCTCCGGGCCGGTGGGGGAGGGAGTCCCCGATGGGTCCTCGCCAGTGATGTCGGCGGCACTGGTCCCACCGGGGGATGGTTCGGTCTGGGTGGTGGTTTCGTTGCTGCAGGCGCTGAGGAGCAGCGATGCGCCGACCAGCAGAGGGCCGGCGGCACGGGGCCACCCAGGAGTGGTCATGAGTTTCAGTTGATCTGCCAGCCGAGGCGGTCGGTGCCGACGGACTGGGGGTAGAAAACGACGATCCAGTCGGTACTCGGCCCGGCCTTGACCACGATTGAGCGGCCGTAGTTGCCGTTGCCGGTGAACTCCCCGTCCCAGTCGTAGTCGGAGAACTGGGGCTCGAGGGTGGCGGTGATCATGGTCACGTTCGGGCGTTCGGCATCATCGGAGGTCCAGAGGGCGATGGGGTCGGGCAGATCGCTGCGATTGTGGAAGTAGTAGTCGGCCCAGAGGTCACCGACCAGGGGCTCGACCCCGATGGCGGTCGGCCCGATGTTGCAGTACCAGTGACTGCCCTGGGGGTACCAGCGCAGGTATCCGGCCAGGGGCACCGCGGTGCCCGTCCTGGCCACGAACTCCCTCGATTCGGTGAAGGTGAGCATCATCGAACCTCGTGGGTGGCCGCCCTCCAGGGCCCGGACCCAGTACTGGCTCCGGCCAGTGTCGACCTCGGGGCCGGCCACGGTGGCGTAGACCCAATCGACGAAGCTGCGGTCGTCCAAAGCGAGCTTGTCGGCGAACTCGTCGGTGTGGGCCAGGGCGTCGGAGATCTCGACCAGGTTCATCTCCCCCGACTGATAGACCGACACCCAGTGGCGGAAACCGTTGGTGTCGGGGTCGCGCCCGAAATAGCCCTGGTACAGCCGGGTGATCGAGTCGGTCATGGCCGGGCACTTCGAGGGCAGGCTCTGAGCGGCACCGGGGGCGGCGGTCAGAGCCGGGGCGGCGAGGAGGGCGGAAGCGACAATCAGGGCGCCGAACGTTTTTCGCATGACGACGGGCTCCTTTGTGCATCCGACTCGCCGCCCGAAGTCCAGACACTACCACCATGGCCTTCGGTCCGATGGGCATCCCCGTTGTGTGCCCTGCGGGGTGACAGCGTCGTTTTGTGGTGGGTCGCCGCCCGGTCGGCGAGTCGGTGGGCAGAAGTGGGTGTCAGTGGGCTCCGGCCAGTGCCTGCGGGTTCAGTCGGCGCCGGTGGCGACCGGTCGTGATGGGTCCGACGACCACTGCGACCACGAACCGACGAACAACCGGGGCCGGGGCAGACCTGCGGCCTCCATGGCCAGGATGTTGTGGCAGGCACTAACCCCCGAGCCGCAGTAGACGATGGCGTCGGCCTGCTCGGCCACGGCGGCCACCGGGGCGAAACGTCGGCCCAGGTCGTCGGTTGGCAGAAAGCGCCCGTCGGGGCCGAGGTTGGCGGCGAAGGGGAGGTTGATCGCCCCTGGTACATGCCCGGCCCGGGAGTCGATTGGTTCCTGCTCACCGCGGAACCGTTCCGGTGCCCGGGCATCGATCACCACCCCGCCGTCGGCGATGGCGGCCACCACCTCGTCGGCGTCGGCCAGTTCGTGTTCGGGCCAGGCCTGCACCGTGCGCGTTGCGGCCACCGCCCCGGTTGAGCCGGCTTCCAGTGGGCCGGGCCAGGCCGGGAGGCCACCATCGAGCAGGGCGGCCGATCGGCCCAGTACCCGCAGCATCCACACGAGACGACCGGCCGTCATACCCCCGAGGTCGTCGTAGGCCACCACGTGGTCGTCGTCGGCGATACCGGCCTGGCCCAACCCGGCGGCGAACACCTCGGGGGTGGGCAGGGGATGGCGACCCAGGGCGGGCTCGGCCTGGGCGGCCAGTACCTGACCGAGTTCCACGAACACCGCGCCGGGGATATGGCCCGCCAGGTAGGCCTCGTGGCCTGAGCGTCCATCGAGGTAGGAGCGCACGTCGACCACCTTCAGCGTGGCCGTCGCCGGGTTGCCCTCGGCCCCCGGGCCTGGCCCGGAGTTGTCAGTCGGCGACAGTTGGGCTTCGAGCCACTGGGGAGAGACGATGGCGGGCAACAGATCGGTCATGACCGACGACCCTAGGAGCGCTCGGACCAGTTGGCCAGGTCTTCGATCAGGGCCTCAACCGAGATTGCTCCGTGGTTGCCGTCGCGTTGGGCCAGGTACTCAGCGGCGGCCCGTGGCGTCAGGTGCCACGACTCGATGAGGCCCAATCCGATGGTGCGCAGGTACGACTCATGGGCTGCGCCCATTGGGAGCCGGTCGGGATCGGCCCCGGCAAAGGTCATGATGCGATGCCCTCCGGGGCCGACACCGAGGCACAGCACCCGCCCGTACCAACTGTTGAACACGTCGATCTGGCCACCAACGGCCAGGTCGGAAAGGGAGAACGACGGACTACCGCCCGGTTTGACCGCCCTGCCGTTCTCCTGGCGGAAGACGTCCTCGAACTGCTCGGCGGTGACGAGCCAGATCCGTCCTCTCGTCAGTTGGTCGGGGGCGGCGTCGGCCTGGGGGTCGAGCATGGCCACCGCTCCGCCCCCCCAACTGGCTGACGATCCGGTGAAGAACAGGCGGTGGGGGAGGGGCCATGGTCGGTTGTCCCTCGCCGGCGAGGGGTCGCGCGAACCTTGTTGGGGACTGTCGGTGTGGCGGTGGGGGGCGAGGCCCCCGGCCAGATAGGTGGCAAAGCGGGCGGCCGACAGGTTCGAGCCGTAGGCCGCGTACCACACCAGGTGTTCGCCGCTCCCAGCACCGCCACCGTCAACCCCGGAGTGGCGATCAGGCCCGGTCCCCGCTTGGTGTCGGGCGGGGTCGTTCGTGGAGTGGTTCATGTCGTCAACTCGTCCTTCTCACCACTGTCCGACCAGCAGCGCGGCGTCGTTCTCACCGGCTTTGCCTAGCGCCACGGTGTCGCATCGTCAACGCAGTCCAGTCGCCGTGCCGCCGGTCGGCGACCAGGGTGAAGGCGTCGTAGACGTCGATGACCTCGGAACGTTGCTCGCTCAGCACGCCACTGATCAGGAGGGTGGACCCCGGGTTCGCCAACCGCTGAAGCCGTGGACCCCACTGCTGGTGCACCGGGAGCAACACATTGGCCAGTGTCAGGTCGAAACCGCGGCCATCGGAGGGCAGCGCGTCGATGACCTCGACCCGACCAGGGTCGATTACGCCCTGGTTGCGGCTGAGGTTGGCGGTGGCGACGGCCAGCGCCGCAGGGTCGTTGTCGACCGCCACCACCGTCGACGCCCCGAGGGCCAACGCGGCGAGAGCCAACACACCAGTGCCACAGCCGAAGTCCAGCACCGACCCGTAGCCCGACGCACCGCCGGAATCAGGGGCGGTCGGCGGGGAGTCGGCCAGGTCGGCCATCAGATCCAGCAGCAGGCTGGTTGTCGGGTGGGCTCCGTGGCCGAAGGCGGTACCCACTTCAAGCGAGAGCGTCGTTGCCCCCACCTCCACCTCGACAAGTTCGTCATTGACCCACGACTCGGGCTTGATCGGCTCAACCGTTGGCGTCAACGCCAAGCCGTCAGTCAGGCGTTCGGGGCTCAGGTCACGAAGGAAACTGGCCACCTGGCGGGCCTGATCGGCCGATTCGAACCCGGCCAGCAACTCGGTGCGTTGACCTGACGTGGAGGGATCCGGGTCGACGGTGGCGATGCCGGTGGTCTGCCGGTCCCACAGCAGCGACGAGATGAACTCGGCGTCGACGGTCGCCAGTTCAAACCGCACGATCCATCCCACACCAATCGACGATAGCGCTCAGCTGTCGACGAGCCCAGGGTGGTTCGGCATCCATCACACTCCCGCGGGAGTGTCATTGCCTTCGACGGTAGACCCGGCAGCTGCTGGGCAACCCGAAGGGCCGACCCCGGTACGCCATCCACGCGACGAACCTCGCCCAGAGGTCGAAGGATCTGACGGCGCTAGCGTGCAAGGCTCATGAGCGACGTTCACGCCGCCATCGACATCGGCACCAACTCGGTGCACCTCGTCGTGGCCCGAGCCGTACCCGGCGGTGGGTTTGACGTGGTCACCACCGAGAAGGACATGGTGCGTCTCGGCTCCGGTGGGGGCGACATGAAGCGACTGCAACCCGACGCCATCGATCGGGGCGTGGCCACCATTGGGCGCATGGCCGAGGTGGCTGCCAGCTTCGGGGCCAAGGTGACCGCAGTGGCCACCAGCGCCGTGCGTGAGGCCGAGAACCGCGACGAGTTCATCGACCGGGTGCGCAACGAACACGGCATCGAGGTTGAGGTCATCAGCGGTTTCGAGGAGGCCCGGCTCATCCACCACGGCGTCATCCACGCCCTGTCGGTCAACGGCACCCGCACCCTCATCGTCGACATCGGCGGGGGCAGCACCGAGTTTGTCATCGGCGAACAGTCCGAACTGATCGAGGCCCGCAGCCTGCGACTGGGGGCCATCCGCCTCACCCAGCGCTTCTTTCCCGATGCCGCCGATCCGGACCATGTGCCCTCGTCCAAGGCCATCCGGCGCGCCCGGACCTTCCTTCGGGATACCCTTGGCGGCCCGGCCCGGGAGTTGGGGGGCCACAAGCCGGAACTGGCCATCGGCAGTTCCGGCACCATCACCGCCGTGGCCACCATGATCGCCGCCGCCACCGATGAAGGCGAGCCCCGTCAGATGAACGGTTTCGTCTTCACCGCCAAGGAGTTGGCCCGGGCCGTTGACTTGGTGACGACCGCTTCGGGCGACGACCGCCGCCATATCCGGGGCCTCGACGAACGCCGGGCCGACATCGTCATCGGCGGGATACTGCTGCTGGAGCAGATCTTCGCCGCTTTCGAGCTGGAGTCGATGACGGTCAGCGAGTATGCCCTGCGCGAAGGCGTGTTGTTCGACCGGTTCCCGGCTGGTGATGACCACCTGAGCGACCTGCGGCGCTCAAACGCCCTCCGCCTGGCCCGCCAGCTCGACCCCGACGCCACCCACGCCGAGACGACGGCCCGCCTGGCCGGCCAGCTCTTCGACCGCACCGTCGATCTCCACGGCCTGGGCCCCGACGCCCGCGAACTGCTCGACGTCGCCGCCATCGTCCACAACGTCGGGCTGTTCATCTCCCACTCCGGTCACCACAAGCACACCTACTACGTCGTTCGCAACAGCGAGCAGCTCACCGGGTTCACCCAACACGAGATCGAGTTGGTGGCCCTCATCGCCCGCTACCACCGCAAGAGCCTGCCCAACGATAAACACCCGGACTTCGCCGCCCTGTCCGGGGCCGATGGTCGCCTGGTGCGGGTGTTGGCCGGTCTGCTGCGGCTCGCCATCGGCCTTGATCGACGTCACACCGGCCATGTCACCGCAGTGGCGGCCCGTTCCGAGGTCGACGGGCGACTGGTGATTGAACCGGTTGTCCCCGGTGGCCACGACGTGAGTGTCGAGGTGGCGGCGGCGTCCGAACACTCCCGCCTGGCCTCCCACAGTCTTGGGGTTGACATCATCGTCCAGGAACGCCCGTCGGACTGAAACGTCTCGGCCCGCGGGCGGGGTCAGCACGGCACGGGTGGACCGGGCCCTGGAAATCAGCTACGGGGATCAGGCCCGCTGGACGCCCCGGCCTCGTGATCGAGCAGCCAACGTTTGACCTCCAGGCCGTAGTAGTAGCCGCCGAGGGTGCCGTCGAGGCGCAGGGCCCGGTGGCAGGGCACGATGGGGGCCACCAGATTGCGGCCGCACGCGGTGCCCGCCGCCCGTATGGCCCGGGGCTTCGAGGTGGTGGCGGCCAGCTTGGTGTAGGTCCGGGTCTCGCCCGCCGGAATGGCCCGCAGCCCGGCCCACACTTCCTGTTGCAGGGCGGTCCCCGGCTGGTCAACGGTGATGTGGTCGAGGGCGTCGAGCGTGCCGTTGAAGTAGTCGTCGATCAGGCGGCTCGTCTTGCCCAGCTCGGCCCGCAGGACCAGCTCCTGTTGCCGCTCCGGCGCCAGTCGGGCGTGGAGCTGTTCGGGTTCGGTGAAACCGGCGGCAACCACGGCGCCGTCGGTATTGACCAGCACACTCAGTGGGCCGGTTGGGGTGCTCAGGGTGCACGCTTCGATCATGGTTGTCCTTCCCGGCCCACCTGCTTTGGGCGTGGCCGCTTCTGGCGTTTCTGAGTCTTGTCGTTGCTGTGCTTGCTGGCGCTGGGCTTGGGCTTGTCGTTGGTGCTCGGGCGGATCTGGGTCGGGTCGCTGCGCCACAACGTCAGGGCGGCATAGGCCCGCCACGGTGACCATGTGGCCGCCCGTTGTTCGAGCTCCCGGGCCGAGCAGCCGAGGGATCGGCGCAGGGCCAGATCGCCGACGGGCCAGCCATCGGGATCGCTGAGGGCCCGCATGACCACGTAGCCCGCCGTCCACGGACCAATTCCAGGCAAGGCCTGGAGGTCGTGGCGGGCCTGGTCGGGATCGACGTGGGGCCCCAACTCGAGTTGTCCGTCGGCCACCGCCCGGGCCAGCCCGAGGATCGTCGCCCGCCGCCGACCAGGCATGCCCAGCTCATCGAGGGACGACTCGGCCACCTGTTCCGCCGAGGGAAACCCGCAGCGGGTGCCCGTCGGGCCGTTGGAGGTCATCTCGACGAGGCGGCCCAGCAGGGTACGTGCCCCGGCGACGCTGATCTGCTGGCCCACGACGGCCCTGATGGCGATCTCGAAGGGGTCGAACGCCCCGGGCAGGCGGGCCAGAGGGGTCTGTTGCAGGCGTTGGGCCAGCGTTGGATCGGCGCCGAGGTGGGCTTCGATCGGTTCGAGATCGGTGTCGAGGTCGGCCACCCGCCGCACGATCGGCAACAACTCGGCCAGGGCGCTGAGCTGATCAAGGGCACAGGTCAAGGTGAGTGTCGCCCCCTCGTCGACCGTGGCTGCCTCGGACCCGGTCACCCGAGATCCAGGCACTTCGGCTCCGGACACGCCAGAGTTACCTGCCCCGGACCCGACTGCATTCGCCGTCGGGGCTGCGACAAGGGGGCCGCTGAGTTCGATCCACCCGCCATCCACCTGACGGCGAAAGCCGTTCTCCGACGCCGATTCGAAGCCGGGAATGGCCCGGGCCGCCAGGAACGCATGCAGGGCCGACCAGCGCAGCGGACCCCGGGCTGGCAACTGCAGCGTGACCGTCGTGGCCGTTGGGTCGGTGCCGACCCGACGACGCAACGCCGAAGGGGGAGCGTCGAACGCTTTGCGCATCGAGTCGTTGAACTGTCGCACGCTGCTGAATCCGGCGGCGAACGCCACCTCGGTGATCGGCAGGCTCGTCTGATCAAGCAACAGCCGAGCCAGCCACAGCCGACGGGCCCGGGCCAGTGGCAACGGTCCGGTGCCGACCGAGCTTTGCAGCTCGCGCCGTAGATGGCGCTCGCTGACCCCCAGTTGGGCGGCCAGGCCCGAAACTCCGATCCGGTCCACCGTGCCTCCTTCGATCAGTTTCAGGGCCCGGCCCGTCAGATCACTGCGACGATTCCATTCGGGGTGACCCGGGGCCAATTCCGGCCGACAGCGGCGGCACGGTCGAAAGCCCGCATCCGAGGCCGCGGCGGCGTGGCGGTAGAAGCGGACGTTGGTGGTTTTGGGGGTGCGAGCGGGACACGAGGGGCGGCAGAAGATGCCGGTGGTGGTGACCGCGGTATAGAAACGACCATCGAAGCGGGGGTCGCGCCTGGTAACCGCCTGATAGCAGGTGTCGTGATCCAACGTGTTCATTGAGGATAGTTGTACACCTGGTCACGAAGTTGTGCTGGCAGAAATCGGACAAGCATGTGGCAGGGCCGCTCGGTTGCCTAGAACTGGGGTGGTGCCCCCAACGGCGTGCGCCAGGACACTATGCTTGGATGCCCCCGTCGGATGTCAGGAATCGGGTTCGTTGCGAGCATCATTCATCATCGTTGCGGTTGTAGTTGCTCTGCTTTGCGCCGCCTGCAGTTCCGGTCGCGACGTTGAGTCCTCGGCCGCAGGTCAGCCGCTCTCCCTGGCCGACGAGATGATCGTCGGTGATCTGGCGCCAACGCTTGGTCTCGGCCCGTTGACCTCGACCTGTCCGGACCCGGGCGAGCTCGCTCCCGACACCACTTTCGTCTGTTCGGCTACCACCGAAGAGGGGCAGGTCATCCAGGTCGAAGCGGTGGTGAACGCCGAAGGGCGACTACAGCTGACAACGGCCAACGTGGTCAGCTCAGCGGCCCTGCCCAGCTTCGAGCGGGGGGTGGCGGCCATGCTCAACGATTCGGTCGGATCGAACTTCACCGCTGAGTCGGTTGATTGCGGGCCGACGGCAGTGGTGCTGCCTCCCGATTTGACGATGGGTTGCGCGCTGGTGATGCCGGCCAGCGGCGAGGTCTTCGACGTCACGATGACGGTGACCGATCTCGACGAACGCCACTTCAGCCTGGTCGTCGCCGATCAGCCCCGGACGACGACGACCGAGACGTCCGGGTAGACCCCGGTGTCGGCGGGCGGTTTCGCGTGCCTTAGCGCTCGAGGGTGAGAGTGAAGCTCTCGCCACCCCAACCGCTGACCTGGTCGCGACCTTCGATCGTCACCTCGATGACGTCCTCGGGGATCTCGACCGAGCTCAGGTCACGGGTGAACGGCTGCTCGGCGGCGTGGTCGTGGGCCAGTTCGCGGGTCCCGTACACGGTGCCGTCGGCGCCGACGATGCGCCAGGCATCGGCATAACGTTGGGCCGAGTCATAGGGCGACGACAGGGTGGCTGAGACGTTCCACGTGCCATCGTCATCCTGCTCCGCCGTCGCCCCCAGCACGTCGGGAAACAGCTCTCCGGTGGTGTCGACCTCCGTGGTGTCGACCTCCGTGGTGTCGACCTCCGTGGTGCCGGCCGCTTCGACCTCCGCCTCCTCGTTGGTGGTGACCGAGGCGGCCTGAGCAGTGGTGGCCGGCTCAACCTCGGCTGCGTCTGCCCCTTCGGCTTCGGTTGCCGTTTCGTCGTCGCTGCTCCCGCAGGAGGCCACCGTCATCGCCAGTCCGAGGGCGGCGCCCACCATGGCTCCCCGCCTAGATCGCTTTCCGATCAACCACATCGAAATTCACCTCTCTTTCCTGCACATCAACTGACGTCAGTTCAAGTTTTACCGTTTCGCCCAGGCGTCGACCGTTGGCGTCGACGGGGGCGACGATCGCCGGTTCACCGATCTGAATCCGGGCCCGTTCACGAGCTTTGTCGAGATCCACCACAAACCCGTCGAACACGGCGCCGACATGGCGCTCGAGAACCACTGCTTCGGCGAAGTCGAGCATCGAGCGTTCCAGCGCCGACTCCCGCTGGCGGGCCTGGCCCATGAGCGACGGCAACTCATCGAGCGCCTCGATGGCCCAGGCCGGGGGTTCCTGCTCAGCCAGTAGCGCCAGCAGTATCTCGTTGCCGAAACGATCGACCAAGCGGCGCAGGGGAGCGGTGACGTGGGCGTAGACCGAGGCGATGGCCCCGTGCTCGGGGTTGGCAGGCACCTCGCCGTTGAAACCGACATAGCCTGCGCCCCGCAGGGTGCGGGTGGCCTGGACCAGGAAGGTGTTGCACGGCGCACTGTTCGGTGTGAGCCCGCGGACGAACGTGGGGTAGGGCACCTCCTGGGGCCAGTCGAGGCCGAGGGCCTGGGCAGTGAGGCGCAACCGGGAGATGGCCCGTTCGAAGGGGGTTGGCAGGGTGCGGAGAATGCCGACACCGGCGGCGGTCATGGTTCTGGCGGCGACGATTCCGGTCAGGAGTGAGATCTGGGCGTTCCAACCCTCAACCGGCAGCGTGGTGTCGAACTCCAGGGTGTAGCTGTTGTCGTGCTCCACTATCTCCTGGGCCGGAAGGTTGAGGCTGATACCGCCCCTCTGCTCCTCCTGGGCCTGGCGCAGACGTCCGATGTCACGGAGCAGGGCCAGGTTGCCGGTACCGGCTCCCGGGCCGGGGGCGGCCGAAGGTTCGGTGCCTGCGTCGATATGGGCTTGGGCCGTCACGTAGGAGATGGCGGCCCGGACGTTGACAATGGCCCGCTCCAGGTTCCAGCCCACCGGCGCCCCACCGCCGTCGAGGTCGATGGTCCACAACAACGCAGGCTTGTCGGTATCGGCCAGCAGACTGGCCCGGTCCTCGCTGATCGTTGGTGGGTGCAGCGGGGTTCGCCCGTCCGGGCTGTACAGGGTGCTGCCCCGATGGCGGGCCTCGGTGTCGAGGGCCCCGCCGGGACGTAGGAAGGGCGCCACGTCGGCGATGGCGTAACGGACCCGGTAGCCATCGTCGAGTCGCTCGGCGGCGAAGGCCTGGTCGAGGTCGGTAGCTCCCGGCGGGTCGATGGCGACGAACGGGATGTGTCTGGCGTCGGTTCGGGACCCGTCGTCGAGGTCAACCCTGGCCGAGGCCGCCTCGTCCAGTACCTCGGCGGGGAACGCCTCGGGTACGTTCAGTTCCCGGCGGATGCTGGCGAATCCGTCCTCAAAGGTACTGGGGGCTCGCAGGACAAGCGCAGGCATGGGTTCGACCCTACTTTCGTTCCGTCGTCGTGAACGACGTGGTTGTGGTCGGGGGCGGCGTGTCAGCGGTTGGCGGGTGCGTGGCCGACGACGAGCCCGCGATCGGGCTGCCGTAAAGGCCGATGTCGCCGGTCAGGCGGTCATCAGCCTGGTAGGTCTCTTCAGGAGAGGGAAACGTATTGTTTCTGACGTCCTCAGCGAATCGGGTAAGGGCGCCGACCTGATCGTCGAAGGCGGTGCCGTAGCGGCGCACGAATCGCGGCTTGAAGCGGTTTTCCAGCCCGATGATGTCGTGGTACACCAGCACCTGGCCGTCGGTGTCGGCCCCGGCGCCGATCCCGATCGTAGGGATGTCAAGGGCGTCGGTCACCATCTTGCCCACCGCATCGGGTACACCTTCGATCACCACCGCGAAACAACCGGCCTGCTCCAGTTGTTCCCCATCGGTGACCAGGCGGCGGGCGGCGGCGAACTTTCGACCCTGCACCTTGAACCCGCCCATCACGTTTGCCGACTGCGGGGTCAGGCCGATGTGGCCCATCACCGGGATCTCGGCGGCCAGGATGGCCTCGATCATGGGAAGGCGTTTCACCCCGCCCTCCAGCTTCACGCAGTCGGCACCGGCCCTGATCAGCTTGGCCGCGTTATTGACCGTCTCCGCCGCCGAGACGTGGTAGCTCATCCACGGCAGGTCGCCGACCACCAAGGCCGAGGGTTGGGCCCGGGTGACGGCGGCGACGTGGTAGGCCATGTCGTCGATCGTCACCGCCAGGGTGTTGTCATGGCCGAGTACGACCATGGCCACCGAATCGCCAACGAGGATGAGGTCGACGTCGGCCTCATTGGCCACCCGGGTCGAGGGGGCGTCGTAGGCGGTTACCATGACCAGCGGCTGGGAGCCGGAGCGTCGTTTGGCGGCTCGAATCAGAGGAACAGTTCGGGTGGTGGTCACGGAGTTCCCATCGGCTGCGGACGGTGCCCGCTGACCGTACCAGCGGCGTTGTCGATGAGGCGGGTCGCCCCAACCCTGGCGGCGATGATGAGGTGACTGTCGTGGTCAGCGGTTTCGGCCGGGGCCAGGGTAGAGGCGTCGATCGTGGCCGCGTAGTCGAGTTCGGCCCGCGGTTCGTTGGCGACGATGGCGCCCATGGCGCGGTCAATGATGGCGGGGCTGCGTTCGCCATCGGCGATCAACCGCTGTGCTTCGTCCAGCGCTCGGCGCAGCACCGTTGCCGCCTCCCGTTCGGGTGGGGAAAGATGGATATTGCGACTGGACATGGCCAGACCGTCTGCTTCACGTACGATCGGGCAGCCCACAACCGTTACCGGGATCGAGAGGTCGGCCACCATACGTTTGATGATCATCAGCTGCTGGTAGTCCTTCTCCCCGAAGTAGGCATGGCACCGGCCGGCGATGTTGAACAGTTTGGCCACCACCGTTGCCATGCCGGCGAAGTGGGTCGGCCGGGCCGCTCCGTCCCACCGGGTCGACAGCTCCGCCACCGAGACCGAGGTCAGCACCGCGCCGTTGGGATACATCTCCTCAACCGTTGGGGCGAACAGCACGGTCACCCCGTTGGCCGCAGCCACCTGGGTGTCGCGGGCCAGATCTCGCGGATAGGACGACAGGTCCTCGTTGGCCCCGAACTGCAGCGGATTGACAAAAACACTGGCTACCACCACGTCGTTGTCGGAGGCGGCGGCCCGCATGAGTGAGGCGTGACCGTCGTGCAGGTAGCCCATGGTCGGGACAAAACCGATTTGAGCCCCCCGGGCCCGGTGGTCGTCGAGATGACGCCGCAGCCCGGCAATGGTGTCGAACGTTTCCGGTGGGCCGGTCCGGACCGGCCCGGAGTCGTTATCGGTCTGTGTCATCACGTTCCTCCTGGGGAGTGTCTTTCTGCGCCGCCATCGTGTGGGGTCACGCCGTCGGGGTCATGTTCGTGTGCCGTGCCCTCGGGGCCGCGCCGTCGCTGGTCATGCACGGCTGGTGATGGGGTGATTGCCGGGCCCGGTGGCCGTCCCGCCAGACGCGAAGCCTCGCGGGCCAGGGCCAGGTACAGCTCGTGTTCCCGGGCAGGAAGGGCCTCAAGATGTTTGGCCAGCGTCGACTCGTCGCCCCTGGCGGCGGGGCCGGTCAGCGATGCGGCTGGGCCGGCCCGGGCGACGTTGTCGAGCGTGGTGGCCATCAACTCCCAGTAGGCGGCGACCGGCACACCAACCTCCGACGCCAGCCGTTCGACCTGGCCGCACAGCGCCACCAGGTGGTTGGCGGCTATGGCCGCCGTTGCGTGGTACAGCGGCCTCAGGTCCTCGTCGATGGCAACAACGTGGCCCCCGAGGGCTTCAACCACATCGGTTGCGCTCGGGTCACCGGCCACGGCGAACACGGTACCGGCGCGCAGGCGCTGCGCTCCGGTTTCGGGATCGGGCAGCGACATGAGGGGGTGGACCGAGCCGCGCCGTTCGTGGGGCAGGAGGACCTCAAGCGTCTTCACTCCCGACAAATGCAGGACCGACGCCTGCCCCGGCGTGATGGTGGTGGCAACCTCGGCGATCCGGTCGTCGGGGACGGCCAGGATGATGATGTCGCTGCGTTCAGCCAGCCCGTTCAGATCGTCGTGGCGGCCATGGGGCTCGTCGCCCACCCAACCGGAGGTCGTAAGGGCGCGATGGAACGACCAGCCGGCCCGGCCCCCTCCGACGATGGCAAAGCTCGGCATGAACCGACCTCAATTGGCTGTGAGTTTCTGATCGATGCGGGCCATGATGCGGGCGATGACCTCGAAGTCGGCATCATCGACGGCGTCGAAGAACCAGGAGCGAACGTCGCAGGTGTGGCCCGGAGCGGCTGCGTTGAGGGCGGCGGCTCCGGTTTCGGTGAGAATGGCGAACAGGCCACGTCGATCGGCCTCGCACTCCTCGCGGGTCACATAGTTGACATTGGCCAACCGATCGACCCGGTAGGTCAGTCTGCTTCGCGACACCAGCACCCGATCGGCCAGCTCGCTCATTCGGAGCCGCTGATCTGGTGCGGCCGCCAGTTCGGACAGGATCTCATAGTCGGTTAATGAGATATGCGAGCGCTGTTGTAGTTCATGGTCCAAGCGCTCGAGAAGCTGAACATTGGCGGACAAGAACGTTCGCCACATTTGCTGCTCAGCATCGGATAGGGCCTCGTTCATTAGGAGGAGCCTAGGTCTTGTTTCCCCCTCTGGGGGGTATATCGGGCAAGATCTGATGTGGTGTGGCGTTGGCGTGGCAAGCGGTTCGTCTTCCGGGGATCACGTAAAGGGGATTGGTCAAGTTTTGGACTGGTGTGGAAGTGGCTCAGTGGCGCTGGCAGGTGGGGCACCATGTGGTCGTTCGGCCGTCAATGGCTGCTGAACGTAGAACGTGATGGCAGCGAGGGCAAGCTTGGCCGCCTCGACCATAGACATTGAGCTGCTTCTGGTTCTCCCCGCTGCCACCGTCAATGTTGCGGTAGTCCCGTAGGGTTGTACCTCCGTTGGCCAGGCCCTGATCCAGAACGATGCGCAGGGCGTCCAGGAGATCGGCCGCCCGTTGGCGACCGAGGCGGGAGACGTTGGGGTTGATTCCGGCCAACCACAGGGCTTCGTCGGCGTAGATATTGCCAACGCCGGCGATCGGTCGTTGGGACAACAACTTGGTTTTGATTCGGCGCTTGCCAACCGCCAACCGTTCCCAGAATTGCTCGGCGTTGAAGTCGGGGTCGAATGGTTCAGGGCCGGCGCCGGCCAGGGTCGGGATGTCGGAATAGTCGCCGGCCGTCACCACCCGCAGCCGCCCGAAGCGCCGGATGTCGTCGAACCTCAAGACGTCGACCCCGTCGTCTCTCTCCTGCCCGGGCCCTAGTTGCCACCAGGCTCGAAGGTGGGCACCCGTGGGGGCGCGGTCGCTGCCGGTGAACCGGAACGAGCCTGTCATGCCCAGGTGGGCCACCAGTTCCCGGTCGTCGTTGGTTGAGAACAACAGGTATTTGCCCCGCCGTCCGACTCCGGTGAAGGTTGCCCCGATCATCAGGCGGGCAGGGGTGAACTTGGTCGACGGATGGGAATCAGCGCCAAGGACCGTCCGGCCAACGGTCAACGGGGCGAGTTGGCGGCGGATCGTCTCGACCTCAGGTAGTTCAGGCATGCTGGCCCGACTCCGTCTCCGGAGCGGCCACAAGGGAGGGTTTCACTGGGGCCAACTTTAGCGGGGGTGCTCAACGGGGTACGTCGGTGACGGGATTAGCGGCCCTCTCCGTGTCATACTGCAATGTTCCCAATTTGGAGGAACCGATGAAACGACTTCTCGGCGCCGGGCTGGTGGCACTCGCTGTCGTGGTGGCGGCCGTGTTCGTGTGGGACCGCTACGTACGCGAAGACGCTCCCGCCGCTTTCGAGCTGACAGATCTGTCGGCCACCGACGACCCGGCTGTGGACAGTGACGAGGCCGGTGCGGACAACCCGGGTGCCGACGGCACTCCCGGCTCCGGTGATTCGACCGCAGAGGATATGACCGACCGAACCACCGCCGAGACCGCTGCGACCGAGAACCCTACGACCGAGACCACCGCAGCGCCTGAAGCTGGGCCCGACCCATCAGACGATGGCCAGGAGTCGGACGGACCGGTTACGCTCGACGGCACGTGGACCGTTGGTGAGGGCTCCGAAGCTGGCTACCGGGTGGTCGAAGACTTGGGCGAGATCCTCGATTTTGAGGCGGTTGGCCGAACATCACAGGTCACGGGCACGATCGAGGTCAGCGGATCGATGGTCACCGCGGCCAACTTCGAGGTCGACATTGCCTCGATCACCAGCGACGACAGCCGACGGGACAGCCGCTTCAGCGGGGCCATCATGAACTCCTTCGAGTTCCCGACGGCTACCCTCACCCTCGCCCAACCGATCGAGCTGGGGGTGCCGCCGGCCGAGGCCCAACCGCAGATGGCGACTGCCATTGGGGAACTGACCCTGCACGGGGTGACGAACGCCGTGACCTTCCCCGTCGAGGCCCAACTCACCGGCAACCAGATTGAACTGGTGGCCGCCATCGACGTCATCTTCGCCGACTACGGCATCGCCAACCCGTCGAACCCTCTGGCCAAGGTGCGCGACGAGGGTCTGGTGGAGGTGCGGCTGTTCCTGTTCCGCCCCTGAGCTCTCGACCTCCCAGGGGTGAGCGGTGGGGGCACATGTCCTATGGTTTGGGCCATGGCCGATCCCGTCACCATCGATGATCTCACGACCCCCGCCCTGCTGGTCGAGGAGTCGGTGTTCTCCCGCAACCTCGCCACCATGTCCCAACTGCTTCCGGGATCTTCGCTTCGGCCCCACGTCAAGGCGTTCAAATCGACTGCCATCGCCCGGAAACTGGTCGAGGCTGGTCACGAGAGTTTCTGCGGAGCCACCATCGGTGAGCTGGAGGGTATGGCGGCCGCTGGCTTCGGTGCCGACCTGTTGCTGGCCAACGAGGTGCTCGATTGCCGCCGTCTGGGGGCCATGGTTGAGGGTGGAGCCCGAATCACCGTCGCCGTCGATTCGGCCGAGACGATCAAGGCTGCGGTCGAGGGTGGGGTCGGTGAAGTACTGATCGACGTTGAGGTTGGTTTGCCGCGGTGCGGTTGTCGGCCCGAGGACGCCGGGGCCCTGGCCGATCTGGCCCGCCAGTCGGGTCTGAACGTGCGGGGGGTGATGGGCTACGAGGGCCACCTGATGATGGTGCCCGACCAGGCCAAGCGCCGGGCCAAGGTCGAGCAGTCCATGATCCAGCTGCTGGCCGCCCACGACGCCGTCGGGGGTGACATCGTTTCCGCCGGCGGGACCGGGACCCACGCCGTGAACACCTGGGCCAACGAGATCCAGGCCGGGTCCTATCTTCTCATGGACACCCAGTACGGCACGATCGAGGTTCCGTTCGATTTGGCCCTGTCGGTACTGGCCACCGTGATCTCGGTGTCATCCAAGGGTTGGTTTGTCGTCGACGCCGGGTTGAAGGCCTTCGGCATGGACCATGGCGACCCCTCCTCGCCCAGCGGTGAGGTGCTGTTCTGTTCAGACGAGCACACCACGCTCAAACCCTTTGGCTCCGCCTCGGAAGGGCAGGAGGCGGTGATGCCGTCGGTCGGTGAGCGGATTCGACTGCATCCGGCCCACGTTGACCCGACGGTGGCCAAACACCGGGAGATGTGGCTGGTCGACGGGACCCGCATCGTCGACCGTTGGCCGATCGACCTGCGTCACTGGTGATCTGAGCCCTCGGGGATCTGTGTCCGCTGGCGGTCAAGGGGCGACGGCCGGTGATCAGCGGCCGAGGTGGAGACCGTCACCGGTAAGCGAGAGCTTGGGCCCGTAGCGGGGGGCTCCCTTGGTTTTGGCGAGGCGGATGACCCGCCACCGGTGGCCGCGGTAGGGCTCCAACAGCTCCAACATCCGGTTGTCGTTGGCCCTTGGTTCACCGGCGAGGAGCCAGGCGACCGTGTTCGGAAGGTGGTAGTCACCAACCGGGACGGCGTCGGGATCGCCGAAGGCGGCGGCACTGACCATGGCCGCCGTCCAGGGTCCCACCCCGCGGATCTGTTGTAGTCGCGCCTGCATCCTGGCCGTGTCGAGATCGCCGCGTCGTTCCAGCCGTGGCATCTCCCGTGCCACTCGGATGAGGATGTCGGCCCGCTTCTTCTCCACCTTCAGCGGGTGGAACTGGTGATAGCCCATCTCGGCCACCCGCTCGGGGGCAGGAAGCAGCCAAGCCTCCCTGGGGCCGGGTGCAGCCTGGCCGAACTTGCGGGCCAGGAGGCGGCGGGCCCTGACGGCATTGGCGATCTGCACCCGTTGGCCGAGAATGGCTCCGACGAGGGCGTCCCACAGCCGGTCGGTGCGGGCCAGCAGGAACCGGTTGCGGCGCCACAGTTCGCCCAACGCCCCTTCCGGGCGGAAATCAGCAGGGTTGTCGTCGTGGCCGAGCAGTCGTGGTGCCTGATTGAGCAGCCAGCCGGCGCCCGGTCCCCACGCCATGGCCTCGACCCGATCCCCGGCCACGCGATTCAGTGCCAGTGAGCCGGGGCCATCGGGGGTGCGGGTGGCCCACAGGGTCTCGGTCGGCCCGACCATCACCGGGTCCTTTGCCCCCCTGACCGTGCCCGCCAGGTCGAGAGCGGCCGGAACGGTGATGATCCGCCTTGAAGGTTCAGCGGATGCGTTGTTACTCGGCAGGGGCATGGGGTTTCAGAGTCGGCGGGGTGGTGGGTGCGTGCCGGGGCGGCCGGTGGGCCATGACGGACGTCGTGGCCGTGCCGTGTCGCCGCGGTGCGAGGGCCTCGCCGACCGTAGCGGGTCGGGGTGTGGTTGTGGTCGGCGCCGCCACGGGCCACGGTTACGGGATGCCAACGTCCACCTCCTCGTCTCCATCGCCGTCTCCCGAACTTGATCTGGCCTTCGTCAGGAGCCAGTTTCCTGCTTTTGATCAACCAGAGTCGGCCGGGTGGTCGTTCTATGAAAATGCCGGTGGTTCCTACGCCTGCGTGCAGACGATCAACGCCCTCGATGGCTACTACCGGACGATGAAGGTCCAGCCCCATACCCCCTACCCGGTGTCGATCGCGGCGGGCGAGGCCATGGATCGATCCCGCTCCCGCTGGGCTGAGGCCCTCGGGGTTGGTGGCGATGAGGTGCACTTCGGCCCGTCAACATCGATGAACTCCTACGTACTGGCCCATGCCTTCGGTCAGATCCTTCGGGCCGGGGATCAGGTGATCGTCACCAACCAGGATCACGAGGCCAATACCGGAGCCATCCGGCGGGCGGCCACAGCGGCCGGGGCCGAGATCATTGAATGGCAGGTCGATCCGCAGACAGGCCTGCTCGACATTGACCGGTTTACTCAGCTCCTCTCGCCGGCCACGGCGCTGGTGACCGTTCCCCACTGCTCCAACATCATTGGTATGGAGAACGACGTGGCCACCATCACCGCACTGGCCCACGAACAAGGAGCCAGGGTCGTCGTTGATGGGGTGGCGTTCGCTCCCCACGGACTGCCTGATGTTGGCGCCCTCGACGCCGACGTCTATTTCTTCAGCCTGTACAAGACCTACTCGGTGCACCAGGGCCTGATGGTGGCTCGAAATGGCATCGTCGATGAGCTGCCGAACGAGGGGCACTTCTTCAACGTCGACCTGGCGTCGAAGCGGCTGACCCCGGCCGGCCCCGATCATGCCCAGGAAGCGGCGGCAGGAGGGGTGCTCGACTACGTCGAGCTACTGTCGCGCCACCATGGCACCGATCATCACGATCTGCGAAGCGCGGCGGGCAGTGTTGCGCAGTTGTGGCAGGGGCAGGAACGCAGCCTGACGGCTCGCCTCCTGGCCTGGTTGTCGGCGTCACCCGCGGTGCGTCTCATCGGCCCGGCGGTGACGGGGCTTGATGGTCTGCATCGCTGTCCCACCGTGGCTTTTGTTCCTCGATCAAAAAAGCCGGAGGAGGTGGTTGCGGCCCTGGTGGCCAGAGGAATCATGTGTGGCTCAGGGCACTTCTATGCCGCCCGTTTGCTGGAGGGCGTCGGTGTCGACCCGCAGACCGGTGTGGTCCGGTTGTCGTGGGTCCACTACACCTCGTCGGAGGACATGGACCGTCTCCTGGGTGCCCTGGATGACATCTTCGGAGCTTGATCCGCCTCAGTTGCGACGTTGTTGGGAGGACGCTGTCGTTGAGGCGGTTGCCTGCCAGCGGTGATCCGGCCGCCGCGCTCGGATCGATCCGCAGGGGTGGGGCACCGTCAGTCGAGCATTCCGCTTATGACGAACTCTGCCCGCCGCTGTAGTGCCACCGTCTGGGCGTCGTCGTCTTCCGATGCTCCTTCTTCGCCGCGGGCGTCGGCGGTGAGGCGCGAGGCGTCGATGCCCTGGCGGATCCAGTAGTTGACGACGGCGTCGGCCCGTTGCTGGGAGACCTTCAGATTGGTCTCCTCGGAGCCGACGGCGTCGGTTCGGGTCACAACGGTGATGGATGCCCCCGGGTTCTGGGTCAACAACAGGGTGCCGAGATCGAGGATGGGAAGGAAGTCGGACTCGATCTTGACGCTGTTGAAGCCGAACAGTACGGAGTCCTCGACGTAGACCGGGGCCGGTAGGTCGGCCGGGACGTCGGGGTCGATCTCGTACTCGTTGAAGACGTTGTCGGGGCCAACCACGAGGCCGGCCTTGGTCTCGATCGCCAGGCTGACTTCCTCGCTCGGTACCCGACCCCGGAGGAAAACCTGTCCCTGTTTGAATACGGCGTGACGAATATCGCCGTCGCCGTTGTCGGAGACGGTAGTGGCCGCCTCAGCGGTGTCGGGATCGGGCTCTCCGGCGCCCTCCAGCGTAGGATCGACCATCGGTAGGCGCCCGGTCTCGTCATCGCTGGACGGGCTGGTCTCGCCGTCGGTGTCGGCTGCCTCTGAGCTTTCGGGGGTCGTCGACGGCGCCGCCGCCTGTTCCGAATCGATGGCGGCGGTATCAGATGCAGAGTCGTCAGATGCAGAGTCGTCGGATGCAGAGCCATCCGATGTGGCGTCATCGGAGGCTTGCTCGTCAGGTTCGCCGTCGGTCGCCGTTTCCGAGCTGGTGTCAGTGGCCTCGTCGGAACCGCCACCGATGGTGAGGAACCAAACGGCGGCGATGGCAACAAGCAGGGCCGCCAGGCCGCCGGCAGCAAAGATTGGCTTCTTGCCTCTCGGTGACACCGGCTCGGGTGTTCGTGGCGCAGAGGTCTGCTCCGGGGTACGGCCAGCCCAGATGGGGAGGTCGTCAACGTTGCTCATGGCAATCCTTTTTGGGTGCACGTGTACACCCGGTCTCACTAAGGCCGCCCGGCCATGTGACATGCTACAAGCAATGGCGTGAACCGAAAGCCAGCGTGTGGCGCCTTCTGCGCATTTGTGCATCTAGGTCAGCCTGCGAACACCGTTTCGGCGAAAACGAGCCCTGAGGCCAGGGTCTGATGCACCGGGCAGCGGATGGCGATGTCCTGGAGCCGTTTGCGGGTCGCTTCATCGAACGCACCGTCAATGAAGATCTGCGACGTTACCTGCCCGACCATGCCGTGGTGGGACTCGTCGCATTGTTCGCAGTCGTCAGCGTGTACGCGGTCGAAGCTGTACTCGGCTGAGACCGACTGTAGGTCGATGTTCTTGCGCTTGGCGTAGAGGGCGAGGGTGATGGTGGTGCAGGCGGCCAGCGCTCCGAGTAGGAGTTCGTAGGGGTTTGGCCCACTGTTGTCGCCGCCGACATCGAGCGGCTCATCGGCTCGCCACACGTGGGTGCCGTTGGTGATGTCAACCTGGAAGTTTTTCTGCAGCTCAGCGGTGATCGAGGTCATGGTCTACCAACCCGCGGCACTGCCATTGGATTCCTCTTGGCCGGTCGGGCCAAGGCCCGACCGGCCAAGAGGTCGCTGTTCTAGTTGGTGTTGACCCGGTTCGCCTTCAGCGTCTCGATGATGTCATCAAGGACGAAGTGGAACTTGCGTGAACCGGGAAGCCGGCTGGCAGGAAGCCTTCCATCACCTGCCATGTTCAGTACGGTTCTACTGTTCAGGTCGAGTAGTTCGGCAACCTGCGCCGTGTTCAGAATCGGAGGGTAAGCGGCCCGAACTGCATCGTAGCCATCGTCTTCATCAGCCATAGCCAGATGATAACACTCAAGTACCTTTGTTTCTACTCTGGTTTCCGTTGTTCTTTTCTGCCTCTGCTGAGTCGTCGTCAGGATGGATCAGAGGCGGGGTGTGGTCGATGCTGTGGAAGATCGAATGCTTGCCCCCCGGGGTGAAATACACCGTGTAGATTTCGCTTGCGGTCAAGACTTTTGCCTGGTCAGCGGGCATGGCGAATCGGGGTCCGTTCCACCTCCCCCCAATCTGCATGTGGATGTCGGCACCCCTTTCGATCAGTTTGATTGGGCCGGTCCTCGACGTCACGGAGCGCTTCTTGATGGGGCGGATGTAGTTCGAGTACAACCCAACAACGATCAGGGTCCCCCCGATCAGCAGGCCGACGACGTACGTCAGGCCGAGAGACTCAAAGAAGGTGAGGCGGGTCTCATCGCTCCCGGCACGGGCCAGAGCGAAGACCACGATGGCGGCGACAGCCGGCCCCAGAGCCAGTAGGGGCACGACAATCCTGATCCTCCGCCGAAGCTCGCGGCGGATTCGCTCGATCTGGCGATCAGTGAGTCTCCCCGCCCGGTTGGCAATCAGATCTGCCTGTTCGAAACCAAAACCCTCGATCACGAGCCGCGACGGTAGCGCCTGAGGCCCTGCCTGGTCTGGTCCGGGGGCTATTTCGGCAGCTCGTTGAACGGTGTATCGCGCGATGGACCGGGCTCCTTGGGCAGACCTAGACCCCGTTCACCGATCACGTTTCGCTGCACCTCGTCGGTCCCGCCGTAGATGGGAGGGGCGGGCGAGAATAGGATCAGTTCCTGGAGCAGCCCCTCGGTGGCGGCGTCATGGCCGACGATGGCGGCATCAGGGCCGAGGATCTGACCGGTCAGATCCCGGGCCAGATGCAGGGTCTGGGTGTTCAGCAACTTGGCCAGGCTGCCCTCGACCCCGGTCGCCATACCAGTGGCCTTGCGGCCGCTGCGGCGCTCGGCAGCCTGACGTTTCATCGTCATGGAGGTCAGCCGGTAGAGGATGTGCAGTTGAGCCAGCCCGTCTCGTATCACGGGATCGTGGGCCTTGCCCCTGGCCTCGGCCTCGGAACTGAGCAGGCTCAGCACCCGCCTCCCAACCGCTCCGACCGAGATTGAACCCCGCTTACCGAGAAACTGGCCGACGGGCCGTTCAAGGTGCCCGGCGGTGGTACCCGGGGTTGCGGTGCCGAATCCCCCGCCGTGTCCGCCGCCGATGCCCGAACGCTCGAACATCAGCGTGGTGTTGGCCACCCGCCAACCATTGCCCTGTCCGCCCAGGATGTGCTCAGCGGAGACGCGGGCCTCCTCGATGAACACTTCGTTGAACAACGCCCGTCCGGTCATCTCGGTGAGGGGACGGACGTCGACGCCGTCCTGGTGCATGGGGAAGCCGAAGTAGGTGATGCCCTGGTGTTTGGGGAGCTCAGGGTCGGTGCGGGCGATCAACATTCCCCAGTCGGACTCGTGGCCGTTGGAGGTCCACACCTTCTGCCCGGAGATGATCCACTCGTCGCCGTCGCGGACGGCCTTGGTCTGGAGCCCGGCCAGATCTGAACCGGCCCCCGGTTCGGAAAACAGCTGACACCAGGCTTCGGTCCCGTCGAGGATTGACGGCAGCCAGGTTGCGATCTGCTCGGGGGTGCCGTGGGTGGCGATCGTCGGGGCGGCCAGCAACATGCCAAGCCCTCCGGGTCCGCCAACCACTCGACGATCGGCCAGAACACGGTTGGCGGCGGTGGCCTGGGCCCCGGTCCAACCACGGCCACCGGCTTCGACCGGCAGGGTGGTGTTGATCAGCCGAGCGGCGGCCATGCGCCCCCACCAGTCGCGGACCGTGATCTCCGGATCCCAGTTCTCATCGACAAAAGTGTTGGCCAGGGCCTCGATTTCCTCCACTGACTCGTTCGACATCGGAAGCTCCCATCTGCTTGACGGCTCCAAGTGTGGCTGGCCGGAGCCGCTTTGTCATACCGATCCGACCACACCGCGGCCTCAACTTGGCCGATAACTCGGCAGTGGCTCGAATGTGGCCGCTGAATGAGGGCCGACGCTGTGGCTCCAGTCAGACCAGGGGCCAGGGGTAGCGATGCCCACCCGTGTCATCCTCGGGGAATCGGCCGGCCCGGAGCAGCGCTTGGGCTCTGGCGGTCATGGCATCAGTTTCGAACTGATCGAGCAGGCACAACAGCTCGACCGGCGGTCCCTGATCGACGAAGCGGGTAACGGACTCGGCAACCTCATCGGGGATGCGTTCCCCGGCAAAATCCCAGATCACGGTACGCAGTTTGAACTGGGCGTGAAACGACAACCCATGGTCGATGCCGTAGATGTGTCCGTCCCGGCCGAGCAGGCAGTGGCCCGACTTGCGGTCGGTATTGTTGGCAATCAGGTCGAGGGCACACAGCTTGCGCAGATCGTCGAGGCCGGTACCGGCCTCGTACAGGGTGAAATAATGTTCGGAGAAGTCGGCGTCGACGAAGGCCTGGACCGAACCCTCACCCATGGGGCCGGAAGCGATCACGGTCGGAGGGATCACCTGCCAGCCGAGCGCCTCGGACAGGCAAAAGGTGGCCACCTCCCGTTTGTACAGATCGGGAGGGAAATCCCACAGGGGCCGCTCACCCCGCGCCGGTTTGTAGATGGCGCGGTGCGAGCGTGACCCCGCCGGGTCTTCGCCGTCACTCACCACCACCAGAAAGGTGGCGTTCGAGCTGTAGGGCATGCGACCCTCGATCGCCATCTCCCCACCCTCGAGTAGCTCGGTCAGCTCATCGATCGGCAGGTCGAAAGCGCTTTCGTTCTGCTGCACCTAGTTGAGGCGGGGGCAGGCGTGGCCCGTAGGGTCGAGTGGTTGGCCGCAAAGCCGACACGGAGGACGACCTCTCGTCATCAGCTCGTCGGAGGTTGCCACGAATCGAGCGGCCTGGGTCACGTCGATGTGAGCCCGGATGCGGGCACCGTCACCTTCGGAGTCGAGCAGGTCGATGTCCTCGTCGAGGCCGTCGTCGTCGTCATCATCATCGGGTAGTAGTTCGTCGACGACGAGCACCACCTCGGCTTCGGCCTCGGCTACGCCAACCGCGATCTGACCGACAACCCATTCGGCGATCGCCGGTTCCCGCAAGGGAACGGGCTGGGCATCGGACTGGGGTGGTGCCGGCAAGTCGTCGAGCACCGTACGCAGAAACTGGGCCAGGGCCCGCACCTGTTGTTTCTCCAGCCGGACCGAGATGTGACCGGTCTCGTCGCCGACCTGCAAGAAAAAGACCCGTTGCCCAGGTTGGCCTTCGGCTCCGGCGGTGAAATGGGTGACGGTTCGAAATTCATAGGAGTCGTTCATGGTTCAGGTGCCCCCTAGCTCGGAACCAGTCCGGTCAGATCATCGCCCATCGAGTTGACCCCAAGTACGACCGGACCGTCGGGTGAATAGACGATGGCAGAGATCGAGCAGGGTCCAACAACGACCCGTTGGAACAGATCGAGATGGGTGCCCATGGCGTCGGCCACTGCCGCCTTGATCGGGTCGGCGTGGGACACGACCACGATCGTCTCGCCTGCATGGTCGACGACCAGCTTCTGGATCGTCGAACCGATCCGGTGCTGCATCTCGGAGAAAGACTCGCCGCCGGGAAAGCGGAACGAACTCGGGCTGCGCTGGACCTGGCTCCACTCCGGCAGCTTCATCAATTCTTTCAGTTCGCGCCCGGTCCACTCGCCGAAGTCGGCTTCCAGCAGGCCTTGATTCGACCGCACCCGAAGCCCGGTAGCGGATGCAATGGGGGCTGCGGTCTCTTTGGTCCGCTCCATGGGAGAAGCGTAGACGGCGGTGACCTTGCCCTCGCCCAGGGCGGCGATCCGTTCACCCGCCCGTTTGGCCTGGGCCGTGCCCTCTTCGGAGAGGTGCAGGCCCTTGGTTCGGCCCGGAAGGACCTGTCCAGTGGTTGGTGTGCGGCCGTGCCTCACTAGCAAAACGGTCGTTGGTTTTTGCCCCTTGGTGCATGCCATCGGCCACCACGGTATCTACGGTTCCTGGTTGTGTCCTCCAGACCGGTGTCCGCAACCCCCGACTCGATGGAAATGATCTCTGCCGATGTGGCGGCCTGTCGTGCCTGTCCCCGCCTCGTGGCCTGGCGGGAGCAGATCGCCTCCGACAAACGCGCCGCCTTTGCCGATTGGGATTACTGGGGTCGAGGAGTGCCACCGTTTGGTGATCCCGAGGCCAAGGTGGCGATCATCGGCCTGGCTCCGGCGGCCCATGGGGCCAATCGAACCGGCCGGATGTTCACCGGCGACCGCTCCGGCGACTGGTTGTTCCGGGCCCTGCACCGGGCCGGGTTCGCCAATCAGGCGAGCTCAGTCGATATCGATGATGGTCTGCAGTTGACGGGGGCCATTGTCACCTCGCCAGTGAAGTGTGCGCCGCCAGCGAACAAGCCGACACCGCAGGAGCGTGACCGGTGTCGCCCGTTCCTGGTTCGGGAACTGGCCCTCGTCGACCCCATGGTTTTTGTGGCTCTCGGCCAATTCGCCTACCGGGCCCTGTGCCGACACCTGGAGATCCGCCCCCGCCCCAAGTTCGGCCACGGGGTGGAGGCCGAGGACGGGCAGGGCCGTCACGTCATTGGCAGCTACCACGTAAGCCAACAGAACACCTTCACCGGACGGCTGACCGAGCCCATGCTTGACGCCGTGTTCACCCGGGCCCGTCAGCTGGCCGAGAGCGTTGAGCGGCGTTGAGGACCGGCGGTGCAGCCGGGGCTAGGTTTACATCCATGACCGGGACAGGGGGCTCTCCACCGGGAGACGGGCACAGGGGACACAGCAGCGGGCTCAGCAGTGGACGCAGGGGGCGTCGACCGTCGGTTGCCCTCGGGGTATTGATGATCGTCGTGGTCGGTGTCGGCACCGCCTGTGG
>Ga0316190_10000179_pt1 | contig 41646 bp, 29 predicted proteins | sample Eddworburrow2_MG_FD_204929 | JGI IMG/M metagenome (GOLD analysis project Ga0316190, IMG submission 204929) | Coastal sediment microbial communities from Maine, United States - Eddy worm burrow 2 | ecosystem: Environmental > Aquatic > Marine > Coastal > Sediment | place: USA: Maine | collected...
AGGCAACTATCTATTATCCAGCGGGGTTCCTGCTAATCGGCTGCGTACCGAAGGACGGGGTGAGCTTGAACCCAGAGATAGCAACAATACCGAGGCTGGGAGACAGCTTAATCGTCGAGTTGAGATTTATGTTAAGCCAGTAATAGATGGTCAGGAAAGCAAGGCTTACGAGCCCCCTCGTTATTATTGATAGATACACATCATAGTCTTTTAAAATTACTGCAATTGCTGATGGCCTGAAATGAAAGGCTGCAATTTGCACACGTTGGCTGAAGGCAAATGACGCTTTATGGATAACCCGCATAAAGCACTATTAATACAGGCTATAAAACTTCGGCGGCTGTTTAGAGATCAATAAAGCACAATGCACTAAACCAATGCTTCAGGTATTCTTCAATCTCTTTTGTGACTTTAACTTACCAGCCAAGTGAATCCAGTTGAACTGAGTATCTTTTCCAGCCGCATGGAAGCGGTATGTGACGAAATGGGTGCGGTGCTGCGTAATGCAGCCTTTTCACCCAACATCCGTGACCGACTGGATTTCTCCTGTGCCGTATTTGATCAGCAGGGTGAACTCTGTGCCCAAGCCGCCCATATCCCCGTCCACCTGGGCAGCATGGCTTTTGCCATGCATGGCATTGTGGCTCAACTGGAGTGGCAAGCCGGGGATATGGTTATTCTCAATAATCCCTATCTCGGTGGCACGCACCTGCCTGATGTCACGCTGATTACCCCACTATTTATTTCCGATAAATTGACGGCTTTTGTCGTTAACCGCGCCCATCACGCTGATATTGGCGCCGAATCACCCGGTTCTATGCCCATATCGACAAGCCTGCACGAAGAGGGCCAAATCATCGGCCCAGTGCATCTTATACAAGGTGGTGTGCTAGATCAGGATCTGCTGGAAAACCTAACTAGCAACACCCGCAACCCAGAAGAGTCATACGGCGATTTTGCCGCCCAGATCAGTGCCAACCGCACTGGACTGGCTCGTCTGCAAGCGCTCATTACAGCACGAGGGATAGAGGGCTTTTTTGCCGGTCTACAGGCCCTAAACAGTTACGGTGAAAAGCTGGCTTTGGATGCCCTGCGCACCATTCCCGATGGCGAGTACCAATTTCAGGACTGGATGGATGATGACGGGCAGGGCAATAAAGATATCCCTATCCAGGTCACTCTGACAGTTAGCAATGGTACGGTGGCAGCAGACTTTACCGGTAGCGCCCCACAGGTATCAGGCAACATCAATGCGCCTCTCTCGGTTGCCGCTGCAGCAGTCTATTATGTTTTCCGCTGCCTCATGCCAAGTTATACCCCTGCCTGTGCTGGCACTTTCCGTCCCATCTCATTGCACGCCTCAGAGGGCACTTTGCTCAACGCCCTTTATCCGGCTGCCGTGGCTGCTGGTAATGTTGAGACCAGCACTCGGCTGGTGGACGTGGTGATGGGCGCTTTGGCCAAAGCCCTCCCACAACAAATCCCCGCCGCCAGCCACGGCAGCATGAACAACATCGCTATGGGTGGAAAGACGGCTACCGGGCACTGGGACTATTACGAAACCATCGGTGGTGGCATGGGTGCAAGCGCGCAATACCATGGTCTATCCGGTCTGCAAACCCACATGACCAACACCCTGAACACACCCATCGAGGTGCTTGAATCCCGTTTTCCCCTGCGCATCAGTCGCTATCAACTCAGGCATGAATCAGGGGGTGAAGGATTGCACAAAGGGGGGGATGGCCTAATCCGGGAGTTTAAATTTCTCTCCCCCGCAACCGTGACACTGCTGACTGAACGCCGTAGCCACCAACCTTGGGGGATAGCTGGCGGCGCTCCCGGCCAATCGGGTCAAAACAGCCTCAATAATGAGCCTCTGCCCGGCAAAATATGCAAGCAACTGAAGCCAGGCCAACGGCTTACCATCAAAACACCCGGTGGTGGAGGCTTTGGTTCCACCACCCAAAATATGAAGGACTGATAAAGTAATGTGCGGTATTTGTGGTGAACTGAGATTTGATAAGCAACCCGCTGATCTGGCGGCTATCCAGCGCATGACAACCTGTCTGGAACGACGCGGCCCCGATCATGGTGGCAGCTTTAGTGATGGCCCTCTGGGATTTGGCCATCGGCGGCTGGCAGTTATCGACCTCTCTGAGCACTCCGATCAGCCTCTGGTTGATCAGGAATTATGCCTGTCACTGGTTTTTAATGGGGCCATCTACAACTACCGCGAACTACGCCAAGAACTTCAAGGCAAGGGTTATCACTTCTTTTCCGAGGGTGACAGCGAGGTCATCCTCAAAGCCTGGCATGCCTGGGGAGAAGCCTGCGTTGAGCGACTGCACGGCATGTTTGCCTTTGCCGTTTGGGATGAGCACAAGCACCAGCTGTTTCTGGCCCGGGATCGATTCGGCATCAAACCACTCTACTATACAGCCGACATCGCTCAGTTCCGCTTTGCCTCCAATATGCAGGCACTATTAGCCGCCGGTGACATCGACACCCGCATCAACCCTGTTGGACTGCATCACCAGCTCACGCTGCATGGCGTTGTCCCAGCACCCCACACCATTCTCTCTGGCATCAAAAAACTTCCTCCGGCTCACACCCTTTTGATTGAAGCTAGCGGCAGGCAAAAACTGCAACGGTACTGGACACTTTCAGCAACCCGGCCGGCGACTTCTCGCAGCGACAATGACTGGCTGGAAGCCATCCATGAATCCCTGCGTACCGCTGTGCGTCGGCGCAATGAGGTTGCCGATGTGCCAGTGGGCGTGCTGCTCTCTGGTGGGCTTGACTCCAGCCTGCTGGTGGCGCTGCTGGCAGAGATTGGGGCCTCTGATATCAACACCTTTTCTGTTGGCTTTGAAGATACTCCGCAGGAGGAAGGCAGTGAGTTTGTCTACTCCGACATGGTAGCCAAACACTATGACACAAACCACCATCGCTATCGCATACCCAATACTGAAGTGCTAAAACGCCTGCCCGAAGCAATCAATGCGATGGCTGAACCAATGTTTGGTCAGGATGCCATTGCCTTCTACCTGCTAGCCGAACAGGTCTCTAAAAAGATAAAAGTCGTACAATCTGGTCAGGGCGCAGATGAGGTCTTCGGCGGCTATTTCTGGTATCCGCGCATGCAGGCTGAGGCCTCTGGCTCACCTGTAGAACGTTTTGCAAAGCACTATTTTGATCGGGATCACAGTGAGTTTTTGCAGATGATTTCCGCTGATTACTGCGGAGAGGACTACAGCACCCAACTCATCTCAAAATTATTGGCTGAACCCGGAGCCGACACTTTTATGGATGCCGTGCTCCGCACAGATGCCACTACCCTGATCGTGGATGACCCCGTAAAGCGGGTCGACAACATGACCATGGCCTGGGGATTAGAGGCACGCGTACCTTTTCTAGATCATCAACTGGCCGAACTGGCTGCCCAATGCCCCCCCGAACTCAAGCTGCGGGAGAATGGAAAATATCCGCTCAAAGCCTTGGCACGCGGGCTATTGCCGAATGCTGTCATTGACAGACCCAAAGGTTACTTCCCCATGCCTGCATTGAAATACGTGCGGGGTGAATTTCTGGACTTTATGCGGGATATTCTGAATTCACAGCGCTGCCGTGAGCGCGGTCTGTACAACCGCGCCTATGTTGAGATGCTGCTGGATGCACCCGAGCAACACCACACCCGCCTGCAAGGCAGCAAGCTGTGGCACCTGGCACTATTGGAATTTTGGCTGCAACAGAATGTGGATTAACCCGGACTTCTCACCACTTTTCGTAGCGAAGCGTCTCAAGGGTGGGTGATGAGTGGCTTTTGCGATAGAAGAGCGCACAGGCGTAGTTAACACTACGTCGAGCACTCTGATTGAGCAAAAGCCAGTCAGCGCGTGCCATTGGGGCGTTGTAGTAGGAAAGTGGAGAGAAGTCCGGGTTACAGCTTTTCCTTAGCCGCTTCAAGCGCATCCGTCATGCCCAAATCCAGCTTTTCATTGGCATAACTTACCAACGGCAGGATAGAGCGCACGAGGCTGCTTAGCTGGTCTGAGCTAATGGCACTGCCCACCCCGGCTTCAATCTGGCCAATCGCCTGGATAATCTCTATACCCAGTGGATTTTCATCTGCCGCCCTTCGGGTCTGCTCTGCGGGAGCCTTTTCACTGGCAGCAGCCGGGGCCCCTTCGCCCAGAGAATGAACAACATTATCAGCGGCACTGACCATGCTGGCACCACCGCTGGCAATAGCTTTATTCAAAGCGCCTTCTGCCTGTCCAACAAGCTCAGTAAAATTGGAACAGGGCTGTTCCAGGTCAAGCCCAACGACTCCAGCACTGATGCGAATATCCAGCACTTTACCTTGCACACTGAGCCCCAAAGAGCTCATTTTTTCACAGACGCGCTCAATAGAACGCATGCTACCTATGCGGTTGGTCAACGGCAGTATAAGCGCAAACCGGGCTGTACCAACACGGGCAGAGAGATCCTCTTTGCGCAGGCTATCGGTAATTGTTTGGCTGATCTTAAGCAGTGCACGGGCCGCATTCTGTTTGCCATACTCATTAATGAGATCCATAAAACGATCGACCTCAATCAGGGCAACCGATAACTCTGTCTCATGTCTCACGGCCAGTGAGAGATCTTTTTCACCACGCGCAAAAAAGGACTGCTTATTAGCCATCCCTGTCAGTTTGTCCTGCTCCAGCTTATCTTCCACCTCAGCCAGTTTTTGGCTGTAGCCGATATAAGCCGACGCCCTGTTTTTCAAGGTAACCGTATCAAACGGCTTAACAATAAAATCTGTAGCGCCCAGATTCAGTACTTCAGCCTTGGTGTCGTCGTCGTCATCCTTGCCTGTGATAATGATGACAGGCAAATTCAGCAGATGCGGATTTTCTGAACCTCGGATAAGAGCCAGCAGCTCATATCCATCAGAACCCTCCATCTGAAGATCAGAAAATACCGCTGCAATATTATTGTTCTGCTGCAGTATTTCCCAAGCCTCCAAGCCATTACAGGCTTCATGCACCGTATAATCACTTCTCAGTATTTTAGTTGCCGCCCAGCGGATTACCTTGGAATCATCCACCACCAGGATTTCTATTTTTGAAGCTTCACTATTCACGGGTTAGCTCTCTTATTTGCGTACGCCATGAAAGTATAGTCGGCAGATGTTCACTTCTCTCAAGTAGTTGGCTTTTGTGATTTCTCTACCATGCGTCGAATATAGCGCACACCCACGGTAATCAGCAGCGCAACTACCGGTATGGATATACCAACAACTAACTCAGGTTTGATGGGCAAACCCGCTGCCTTGCCTGCCTTGGCGATATAACCAATCAGACTTACAGCGTAGTAGGTAATAGCCGCCACAGAGAGACCTTCGACTGTCTCTTGCAAACGTAGTTGCAGTTTGGCGCGGCTATCCATCGATTCCAGCAACTTTTGGTTCTGGCGCTCCAGCGTGATCTCCACCCGGGTGCGCAGCAGTTGGCTGGCACGGGCAATACGCTTGGAGAGCGTGATTTGCCGCCGCTCAACAGAGGCGCAGGTATTCATGGCCGGCTCCAGTCGTCGATCCATGAATTCAGCAAAGGTTTGAATACCCCGGATACGCTCTTCCCTTAGCTCATTGATGCGCAAACCAACCAGGCGAAAATAGGCCTGTGATGCGCCAAGTCGAAATTGGGTTGATGACTGACTGTGCTCAACCTCAGCGGCAAGCCCTGTCAAATCATCCAGTAGCAGGGCCTCATCACTATTCGCCTGAGACATCCCTGTAGTAATACACAGCAGACGCTGATCAGCATCGGTTAATACCGGTAGTAATCTTTTAGCAATCGGAAAGGCCAACAGCGCCATCATGCGGTAGACCTCAATCTCAAACATGCGTTGCAGCAAGCGGCCAAGCTGACGAGAACGCAGTCGGCGATCATAGATGAGAATACGACCAAAACCATCGGCATGAATGCGGAAGTCGGTAAACACCTGTGCAGCGCCGCCGGAAACCTCTGAACCAATCAGCGTGTTGTCACTAAACAGGGGAGAGACATCATCCAGATCCGCCCCCTGCTCATCACTCTGCATAATAACGGCATGGCAACCGACAATCAGTTGGCCTGGCAGAGACTGCAGCCATTCAGCCGGCACAACCTGCAGTGCCGTCTCAGCAAAAGGATCACTAAAGGGGCCATGCACATAGAAGGTGTAGGTGCTGAACTCACCATGCTGCTCCCAGCGCAGCCGGAAAGGACCCAGGTCTGCAGAAAAGTGGTTAGTGCCCGGAGCAGGTGGTGATTTAATATAACGCTCACATAAAACAGAGAGTGCTTCCCGCTCCTGTGCCTGCTGCTCATGCGACATGATAAGCGCCAGATGAGTGGTGCGCTCAGGAGAATAGAGTGAGGTGCAGGGCCGGGCATGAACTTCATTGTTCAATATATACCGCTGCGGGTGGTTGGCTGGAACAGATAGTGTCGTCATAGATAGCGTTCTGAATTAAAGATTAGGAGAATGTTTGAATAGGAGCAGCTTACCTTCATCTTGATTTATATCAATATTAAAATGGTTTAGAAAGCTCAACCCAAGCAGGCCGTCGAACCCATTCAATTCATTCAACACCACAGCTGGCACCCGCTCTACCAAAGCGCCATGAAGATTAACCGCATTCAATATAATCGTTGGCGCCTGAACTATGCCGTTCGCTGTGCTGATCTGCATTGTTGGCTGATTTGGTGAAAGAACAATGCCTAACTTCTGCGCCGTATCTGAAGAGATCACGGTAAATGTAGCGCCAGTATCCAGAATAAAGCGGAAGCTTTGACGAGCATCGTTCAGCTTTACATCCACGTTTAGCGACCGCCCATGAGCCGAGATAGGCACCTCTACCAGCCCCGGATTTTCCAGCCGCTGTTTGGCCGCATCAATCAGCGGCGACAGTGTTGCTGTCTGAGTATGATCCAGTTGCAGTGCATACTCGAGATGAGTAATGGCATCTGCATAGTTTTCATGCGTGTAATGAAGCCGACCAAGCAACGTGTAGTAGGTTACAAAGCCAGGGTCATCAATAATCTCTTCCGATAGCATCTGCACCTTTTCGTTGAAGGTCAAAGTATTATCCTGAGTATTAGTCAGCGCTATGACGATCTGCCTAAGCAGAGGATAAACCTGCTCCGCAATGGTTGGATCAATCATAAGCGCCTGATGCAGGGTAGCTCTGGCTGCCTTGAAATCCTTACGCAAATTTTGGATCTCTGCCAGTAAGACCAGGCGGGGTACAGTGACACCAAATTGATCTTCTGCATCTGCCAGCAGATCAAGTGCCGTAGTGAAATCCCTTTTTGTCACAGCCTCTTTAACCAATGCAATATAGGCTGACTCCAACTTAAGACCTGTCTCTTGCTGCTGCTTGCTCTCTTGCACTCTCTCTTTCTGAGCAAGCTCGGGTTTAGTTGAGGTCGCCTGATGTGCTACCTGCTCTGGAACAATGGCAGGCTGTTTTTCAGGCTGCGCAAATTCTATTTTTTCACGCTCAGAAGCAACGAAGAGCGCCACCCCATAACCGAAGCAGGCACCTAAAATGAAGATGGATAACCAGCGGAAGGAAGTCAATTTTACTCGGGTTTAATCATTCCAGAAGAGAGCTATCAGAGAGTTTAGTCCAGGCATCTGGTTTTAGCTCTGGCAATGGCAGCCCCAGTTTTAAAGTTTCCGGCGACAGGCAGATGCGATCATCACAAGCCTGTAGACTCAATCTGACAGGAAGGGCAATCAAACCCATCTTGGAATGCTCATCACCCTGGTATGTCAGTTCAGCTTGAAGGGTAATGGCATTTTCATATAACGCCAGAGGCTCTCGCTGAAAGCCCAGATTTTTGGTTTCCGGGGTGGGATAGGTTACCGTGCTCAATTGCCAGTTTGATGCGCTTTTACTCAGCTCTAACGTGGTAGGGATCAGATAGTCCTGTAGTGGTTTGTGCGCATTGATATGCCATCCAGGGGCCATTTTAAGCTCAACCTTAAGCCACTCTTTCCCATCTGCATCTGCGGCCACTTGAGCTGTAGCTTCTACAACACCACGCCCTGCATATTGATGAGCGCCCAACTCTCCTTTTAGCAGCTCATCTGCTGCCATCAACATATAGGCATAGCCCATAGGGCGACGGTTAATCAGCCCCGCAAAAGCAACCAGCGTGGCGTTGGCCTTGATGCCATATTCCAGCACGTTTGCCCGCTTTGCCAACATCGCCAATACTCGCAAAGCCACGGCATTGCCCGATGGAATGGCATTATCATCACTGTCTTTAGGACGACCCATAGTGGAAAGCTCATCATCAGCACTGCTCATAAAGAAGCCGCCATGCTGCTGATCCCAAAACTTGCTCAGCATGTCATTGGCAATCTCTTTTGCCCGCTCCAGCCATACATCATTCTCGGTAATATCAAAGAGATGGATCAAACTCTCTGCATAATAGGCATGGTCATTCTGCACCGCAGGAACAGATGAGCTACCATTTAGATGAACCCGCAACAGCCTCTCTTTTTTACTGTGGTTGTGATCCCAAATAAATGCAGCAGCCTTGGTTGCCGCATCCAGATAACGGGGTTCAGAGAGCTGGTCACCCGCCATAGCCATGGTGGTGATCATCATGCCATTCCAGGCGGTGATCACCTTGTCATCCCGTAGCGGATGGATTCGCTGCTCACGTACAACTCGCAACCTTTCCCGAATCCGGTCGAGTGATTTCAGCAGCTCGGGCAGGGGCTGTTTTTTCTGTCGGGCATAGCGATCCAAGGCCACTGGCAGATTCAGGATATTGCTGTCTTCAAAGTTGCCCCTATCTGTGACGCCAAACAGGTCAATTGCCAGCTTGGCATCTTGTAGGGTCAGTGCCTGCTGAAGCTGCGGCTTGCTCCAGAGAAAGAAAAGCCCCTCCTCCCCTTCACTATCGGCATCCGTCGCAGAGTAGAAACCACCTTCCGGTGAGGTCATATCTCGCAATACATAATCCAGGGTTTCGCGTACCACGCGTTCGTAGAGCGGGTCAGCTGTCAAACGCCAAGCCAGCAGGTAAGCACGCGCCAGATGGGCCTGGTTATAGAGCATCTTTTCAAAGTGAGGGATCAGCCAATTATCATCTGTGGCATAGCGATGGAAGCCACCCCCAACCTGATCATAGATGCCGCCCTGCGCCATTGCCTTGAGACTAGTCTCAACAGCAGCCAATGCTTCTTTGTCATCTTCACGTTCAGCTCTCTCCAATAGCAGAAAAAGTTCTGACTCATGGGGAAATTTTGGAGCCGGACTAAAGCCACCTTTAAGTTTGTCATGGCCGCTTAGAATGGCCGTTACAGCCTGCTGGATTACGGTCTCTCCCAATTTACTGGCAGCACCTTCTCCAGCGGTGATCTGCTCAACCATGCGCGCTACTTCATCTGCCTGCTCACGCAGCCCTTCCTCCTGCTGGCCCCAAACCTCATGCACCCGATTCAACAGCTGGGCAAATTGTGGCTGAGGAAAATAGGTGCCACCAAAAAAGGTTTTGCCCTCTGGCGTCAGAAAGCTGGACATGGGCCAGCCACCACTCTTATTGAGTAGCATCACTGCCGTCATGTAGGTCTTGTCCACATCAGGATTGCGCTCCCGATCAACCTTGATGGCAACAAAATATTTGTTCAATAGCGCTGCAATCTCAGGGTCATCAAAACTCTCCTCCTCCATCACATGGCACCAGTGGCAGGTGGAGTAACCAATAGAGAGAAAGATGGGTTTGTTTTCCCGCTTAGCCTTTTCAAAGGCCTCCTGACCCCAGGAGTACCAATCTACCGGATTGTGGGCATGCTGCTGTAGATAGGGTGAATCTTCCAGAATTAGGCGATTGGTGTATTCAGGGCTGCCGTCCTCTTGAAGATGTTTTGTTCTGGGCTGGTAGCCTGGCCCCATCGCAGTCAGTGCAGCCATTAATCGCTGCTGAAGTGCTGGAGAATAGGTCACGTGTAGCATCGGAGATTCACTCATTGTTCCCGCTCCTGCATATACCGATAAGGTAGTGAATAGTGAAAACAAAAAGATGCGGCAGTGTTGTTTCAGCATGGCATGGCCTCAGCTGGAAGAACAGTGGTAGCAACAGATCAGCAAGCTACGCTATGGAAGAGGGAAGATTTTATTGAAGACACAGAGAGTGACAATTGACCGTCACTCTCTGTGATTTAGATAGAGACTACTTGGCGCTCTCTTTGGCTACCAATGCATTGATCACCTGCATCAGCCGCGCCTCGCCACCTGCTTTATGTGCGCTGGTGCGGTATTTGCCGTTTACAATCAAAGCCGGAACACCGCTGATACCATAACGCCGGGTCATCTGTTTTGCCCGGTTAGCCTTGGTATTAACTGCAAAGGAGTTATAGGTCTTAAGGAATTCAGCCCGATCTACACCCAGCGTGGCAAAAAAATCTGCAACAGTTTCTGTCGTGTAGAGTTTTTTCTTCTGGGCATGCAGGGCATCAAACAGTGGTCTGTGTACCTTATCCAGAATGCCCAGTGCTTCAGCCGCATAGAAGGCCTTGGCATGAATCATCCATTGAGCATTAAAGACAGCCGGCAGACGAACATAGGTTGCATTAGCTGGCTTTTTTTCCAGCCAATGTTCTATATGAGGCTCAAGCTTGTAGCAGTGAGGGCAGCCGTACCAAAACAGCTCAAGCACCTCGACCTTATCGCCGGTTTGAGTGGGTTGTGGCTTCGCCATCACATCGTACTCAACACCTGCTTTAAAAGGCCCCGCATCATTTGGGCCTGCAATGGCAAGGCAAGGCAGCAAGATCAGCAAAAACCAGCAGTGACGTAATTTCATATTTTCTTCCTTATTTCAGGTTATCAATTTTCTTAAAGAAATGGCGGCGCACCACTTCAGTTATCTCTGTGACATCACACATACAGTGTTGGTTCAGGTCGAACAAGGGCGTAGCTTAGCCATCCTGAGCGCTTTTTCAATGGGTTTATCTGAAAAGATTGCGTAGAACTGGCGAAAAAAACGATTTTCCGTTAGGATATGCGGTTCTGTGTGGCCAAAGTATCATGGCCAACCTAACGGGATATCTTCTGTCCAGCCATGCTGGGCGGCGCGTAAAGTGGGACTAGAACCCACACACGCTTTCCAAATCCCAATGCTTTTAATGAGGTCTGTATGAGCCAAGGGGCTTTACCACCCAAACAGGGACTTTACGATCCCCGTAACGAACATGATGCCTGTGGTATCGGTTTTGTTGCCGATATTAAAGGACGCAAAAGTCATAAGATCATTCGGGATGGTCTCACCATTCTGGAGCGCCTAACCCATCGTGGTGCTGTTGGCGCAGACCCCTTAGCCGGTGATGGCGCCGGCATTCTGCTACAAATTCCCGATGCCTTCCTGCGCGGCGTGAGTGGCTGCGAGCTACCAGCAGAAGGTGAGTACGCCGTAGGCATGGTATTTCTGCCACGCAACGAAAGCTCCCGCACTGAATGTGAGGCAACAGTTGAGCGTTTCATCACCGCAGAAGGGCAAACGCTTCTGGGCTGGCGTGATGTACCCGTAGACAATAGCGGCCTGGGTGAAAGCGTTCTGCCCAGCGAACCCTTTATCCGTCAGATTTTCATAGGTCGCGGCAGCAACTGCGCTGATCAAAATGTCTTTGAGCGCAAACTGTTTATCATCCGCAAACAGATTGAGAACAGTGTTAGAGATGCGGCAATGGAAGACGGAAGCGCCTTCTACTTTACCTCTCTATCATCCCGCACCCTGCTCTATAAAGGCATGCTGCTGGCTGGGCAGGTCGGTGATTATTATGCTGATCTGGCTGACGAGCGCATGACCTCAGCACTGGCTCTGGTACATCAGCGCTTCTCAACCAACACCTTCCCCACCTGGAATCTGGCACAGCCGTTCCGCATGATCGCCCATAACGGCGAAATCAACACGGTACGTGGCAACCAGAACTGGATGGCGGCACGCCGCCACACCATGTCATCTGAGATCCTGGGAGATGACATGGAGAAGGTCTGGCCCCTGATTGCTGAAGGCCAATCCGACACCGCCTGCTTCGATAATGCCCTGGAGCTACTGGTCGCTGGCGGCTACTCCATGGCGCACGCCATGATGATGCTGATCCCAGAGGCCTGGTCTGAAAATCCACTGATGGATTCAGAGCGCCACGCCTTCTACGAATATCACGCCGCTCTTATGGAGCCTTGGGATGGCCCCGCTGCTGTCGCCTTTACCGATGGCCGCCAAATCGGCGCCACATTGGATCGCAACGGTCTGCGTCCTGCCCGCTACCTGATTACCAGTGACGACCAAATCGTCATGGCCTCAGAGATGGGTGTACTGGAGATCCCCGAAGAGAAGATCGTCAAAAAATGGCGCCTGCAACCCGGAAAGATGTTGTTGATCGATCTGGAGAAGGGTTGCATCATCGACGACGCCGAACTTAAAGCCGAATTAACCTCTGCCCGCCCTTATCAAAAGTGGCTGGACAGCACCCAGATTCGTCTGCGTCACCTGCCATCCGTCGTGCCACCTATGGCCCCGGATGCAGACACCCTGCTAGATCAACAGCAAGCCTTTGGCTTCACACAAGAAGACATCAAACACCTGCTGACACCTATGGCCATCAGCGGCCAGGAAGCCATCGGTTCCATGGGTGGCGACACCCCACCCGCTGTGCTGTCAGATCATGCCAAGCCGCTGTTCAACTATTTCAAACAGAACTTCGCTCAGGTTACCAATCCACCGATTGACCCCATCCGCGAAGAGCTGGTGATGTCACTGGTCTCACTGATCGGGCCACGCCCCAATCTGCTTGATCTGGAACAGGCCGGCAGCCACAAACGCCTGGAAGTGACCCAACCGGTCATTACCAACACCGGCCTGGAGCGCATCCGTCGCATCCATGACCTCACCGGTGAGGCCTTCCACACCTACACCGTGGACATCTGTTACGCCGCTGACCAAGGCGCAGAAGGTATGGAACCGGCACTTGATGCCGTCTGTGCTGAAGCTGAAAAAGCTGTTCGTGATGGCTTCAATATTCTGATCCTCTCTGACCGCAACATGGATGCCGATCACATCGCCATCCCAGCCCTATTGGCAACCGCTGCCGTACATCACCATTTGGTACGCACCGGCCTGCGTACCTCATCCGGTCTTGTTGTAGAGACAGGCGCTGTGCGCGAGGTGCATCACTTTGCCGTGCTGGCCGGTTACGGTGCAGAAGCCGTCAACCCCTATCTGGCCTTTGACACCCTCTCAAATATGCGGCGTCAGCTGCCAGAAGATCTTACCGAAGATGAGATTCACTGGCGCTTTATTAAGGCCATCGATAAAGGTCTACTGAAGGTGATGTCCAAAATGGGCATCTCCACCTATCAGTCATACTGTGGCGCACAGATCTTTGATGCCATTGGTCTTTCAACTGATTTTGTAGAGAAGTACTTCGCTGGCACCGCGACCACTATCGAAGGTGCTGGGCTACGCGAAGTTGCTGAGGAAGCTGTGCGCTGGCATCGCGATGCCTACGGCGAGAGCCACATCTACCGCAAGCATTTGGATGTCGGCGGTGAATACGCAGTACGCTCACGTGGCGAAAACCACATGTGGACAGCCGACACCATCTCCAAGCTGCAACATGCCACCCGCGCCAATGATGCCAAGACCTATGAAGAGTATGCGCGCATCATCAATGAGCAGAACGAAGAGCTGCTAACCTTGCGCGGCCTGTTTGATCTTGATTTCAGTGCCGAGCCTATACCGCTGGGTGAGGTGGAGTCCGCCAAAGAAATTGTCAAACGCTTTGCCACTGGTGCCATGTCTTATGGCTCTATCTCACATGAGGCCCACTCCACTATCGCCGTTGCCATGAACCGCATTGGCGGCAAGTCCAATACCGGTGAAGGTGGTGAAGAACCTGCTCGCTTTGAAACCATGGAGAACGGCGACTCCATGCGTTCAGCCATCAAGCAGGTGGCCTCTGGCCGCTTCGGTGTCACTACCGAGTATCTGGTGAATGCCGATGATATCCAGATCAAGATGGCTCAGGGTGCGAAACCTGGCGAAGGTGGTCAGCTGCCCGGACATAAGGTCAACCAAACCATCGCCCGGGTGCGTCACTCCACCCCAGGTGTAGCACTGATCTCACCACCACCACATCACGATATCTACTCAATTGAGGATCTGGCTCAACTAATCCATGATCTGAAAAACACCAATCCCAAAGCGCGAATCAGCGTAAAGCTGGTCTCCGAGGTAGGTGTAGGCACTGTGGCAGCAGGTGTATCCAAGGCGCATGCTGATCATGTCACCATCTCCGGTTATGACGGCGGTACCGGTGCTAGCCCACTGACCTCAATCAAACATGCAGGCTCCCCTTGGGAGATCGGCCTGGCTGAGACCCACCAGACGTTGGTGATGAATAAGCTGCGTAGCCGCATCTCCGTTCAGGTCGACGGTGGTCTGCGTACCGGTCGGGATGTCGTAATTGGTGCCCTGCTGGGTGCTGATGAGTTTGGCTTTGCCACCGCACCGCTGATCGTGCAGGGCTGCCTCATGATGCGTAAGTGCCACCTCAACACCTGCCCCGTGGGTGTGGCTACTCAGGACCCTGAGCTGCGTAAGCGCTTCACAGGCAAACCTGAGCACCTGGTCAACTTCTTCTTCTTTATTGCCGAAGAGGTACGCCAACTGATGGCCAAGCTGGGCTATCGCTCATTCAATGAAATGATTGGACAACGCACACGTCTAAACACCCGTCAGGCCATCAACCACTGGAAGGCCAAAGGGCTAGACTATTCCCGCATCCTGCATATGCCAGAGGCTGGCCCTGGTGTGGACATCTACAACACCGAAGGCCAGGATCACGGTCTGGAGCAGGCGCTGGATAACCAACTAATCGAGCAGGCCATGCCAGCACTGGAAAACGGCACACCAGTTCGTATTAAGACCGATATACATAACTACAACCGCACCGTTGGCACCATGCTTTCCGGTGAGGTGGCTCGCCGCTATGGCCATGCCGGTCTGCCGGATGACAGCATCTACATTAACGCACAAGGCATTGCAGGCCAAAGCTTTGGCGCTTGGCTGGCCAAAGGTGTGACCATCGAACTGTCAGGCGAGGCTAACGATTATGTTGGCAAAGGGCTGTCTGGCGGCCGCCTTGTGGTCTATCCACCCGAGGTAACGCCTATCGTAGCTGAAGAGAACATCATCGCGGGTAACACTGCACTCTATGGCGCTATCTGTGGTGAGGTCTATCTACGAGGTATTGCTGGTGAGCGCTTTGCCGTCCGAAACTCTGGTGCCACTGCCGTGGTTGAAGGCGTTGGAGACCACGGCTGTGAATATATGACCGGTGGTGTGGTGGTCTGTCTCGGCTCCACTGGGCGCAACTTTGCAGCGGGTATGAGCGGCGGCGTCGCCTATGTATTCGATGCCACAGGCGACTTTGAACAGCGCTGCAATCTTGCCATGGTTGAACTGGAACCCATCACTGCTGAGGATGATGCCCTTGAAGCGCTTGAGCACCAGGGTGGCGACCTTGAAACACACGGCTTGGTAGATGTCAGCCATGACATGACCCGCTACGACGCTATTCGTCTAAAACAGTTAATTGAGCAACATTTACATTACACCAGTAGCCAACGGGCCAAAGAGATCCTGGATAACTGGGATCAGAGCCTGCCGCAATTTGTGAAGGTTATGCCAGTGGAATATCGCCGTGCACTGCACGAACTACAGGCTCAGCAGCAGGCGACAAACAGTATGAGTGAGGAGGGTTGTTAATGGGTAAGCCCACAGGCTTTTTAGAGTTTCCACGTCGGGATAGAACCTACGCCCCGGCAGCAGACAGGGTAACTCACTACGATGAATTTGTGATCCCTCTCGCTACCGAGGTAATCACCCAGCAGGGTGCCCGCTGCATGGATTGTGGTATACCTTTTTGTCACAATGGTTGCCCCGTAAACAACATCATCCCAGACTGGAATGATCTGATCTACAAAGGTGAATGGAAGCAAGCCATTGGCGTATTGCATTCCACCAATAACTTTCCTGAGTTCACTGGCCGCATCTGCCCCGCCCCTTGTGAGGCAGCCTGCACCCTGAACATTGATGATAATCCTGTCACCATCAAAACCATCGAGTGCGCCATTGTCGACCACGCCTGGAAAGAGGGTTGGATCGTTCCTCAAGTGCCACCACATAAAAGCGGCAAAAGAATTGCTATCGTAGGTTCTGGCCCAGCTGGCTTGGCTTGCTCCCAGCAGCTTGCCCGTGCCGGACATGCCGTCACCCTATTTGAGAAGAACGACCGCATTGGTGGATTGATGCGTTACGGCATCCCTGATTTCAAACTCAGCAAACAACTTATTGATTGTCGTATCGGCCAGATGCGCGCAGAAGGCGTTGAATTCCGCCCCAAGGTACATATCGGCGTAGATATCACAGCCTCACAACTAGCAAGCAAATACGATGCTGTAGTACTTACCGGTGGCTCAGAAAAATCCCGTGATCTACCTGTCCCAGGCCGAGAGCTGGAAGGCGTTCACTTTGCCATGGATTTTCTGCGACAAAGCAACAAGCGTGTAGCGGGTGATGACATCGCGTTAGATGATGAAATTAGCGCCACAGACCAGCATGTTATTGTCATTGGTGGCGGCGATACCGGTTCCGACTGCATTGGCACATCCATCCGACAAGGTGCGCTCTCCACTACACAGCTTGAAATCATGCCACAACCTCCCGAAAAAGAGGATAAGGCAACGACATGGCCTAATTGGCCACAAAAGATGCGAACCTCCTCTTCTCAGGAAGAGGGATGCGAGCGCATGTGGAGTGTAGCCACCAAAAGATTTACGGGTGAGACCGGCCGAGTCAAAGCGATCCATTGCGTTAAGGTTGAATGGACCAAAGATGAAGCAGGCAAATGGAGCATGCAAGAAGTACCAGGCTCTGAATTTAAACTTCCGGCAGACAAAGTCTTCATCGCCATGGGCTTTCTACACCCAGTGCATGAAGGCATGCTAGAGGAGCTGGGCGTAGAGCTAAGCACCCAAGGCAACGTGCAGGCAGACGACAAAGACTACAGCACCTCTGTCGATAAAGTCTTTGTCGCCGGCGATATGCGCCGCGGTCAATCACTTGTGGTATGGGCGATACGCGAAGGCCGCCAATGTGCCCGTGCGGTCGATGAGTTCCTTATGGGAACAACCGACCTGCCCCGATAGTTTTATTCGGCTTTTGCTATATAAATAAACAGGGGCGCTAAAGCGCCCTTGCTTTTAGTTCGTTTAGCAAGTTCCGTGTACAATAAATATAAATATTTTAAATGAATTATAGGAGTTTTCCGTGCCAGAGCTAAAGAATGATCGTTTACTGCGCGCTCTCTTGCGTGAGCCTGTTGACATCACCCCCGTCTGGATGATGCGCCAAGCCGGACGCTACCTCCCAGAATATAAAGCGACGCGCCAAAAAGCAGGAAGCTTTATGGATCTGTGCCAAAACCCTGAGCTGGCCTGTGAAGTCACCCTTCAACCGCTCGAGCGCTATCCACTTGATGCCGCCATTCTCTTCTCTGACATCCTAACCATTCCTGATGCCATGGGGCTTGGACTCTACTTCACCGAAGGAGAAGGCCCAAAATTTGAGCGCCCAATTCGGAGTGTTGCAGATGTACAGGCAATTGGCGTGCCTGACCCAGAGCAGGAGCTGAAATATGTGATGGATGCCGTGCGCACAATTCGCAAAGGGCTGGATGGTCAAGTACCACTCATTGGTTTTTCAGGTAGCCCATGGACACTGGCAACCTATATGGTTGAAGGCGGCAGCACCAAGAACTTCGCAAAATCCAAGGGCATGATGTTTGAAGACCCTGGGTTAATGCATAACCTACTTGATAAACTAGCTGAATCCGTCACCTCCTATCTCAATGCCCAGATTGCCGCTGGCGCTCAGGCTGTGATGATCTTTGATACCTGGGGTGGCGTGCTTAGCCCCCGCGACTACGAAGCCTTCTCACTCTCCTACATGGAACGCATTATTCAGGGACTGACACGTGAAAACGAAGGACGACGCGTACCTGTGGTCATGTTCACCAAGAATGGCGGTCAATGGCTAAGCCGCATGGCAGAGAGCGGCGCTGATGCCCTCGGCGTTGATTGGACCACGGAGCTAGCAGACGCACGAGTTCAGGTTCGAGATAAGGTTGCACTACAGGGCAATATGGATCCCTGCATTCTCTACTCATCTCCAGAGCGCATTCGTGAAGAGGTTGCACATGTTCTCGACAGTTACGGACATGGCCCAGGGCATGTCTTTAACCTTGGTCACGGCATTCATCCTGAAGTTGACCCAGAGCATGCGGGTGTCTTTATTAATGCAGTGCATGAGTTGAGCAAGCCTTACCACTCATAATTTCATATTTAATATGTAACAAAGGCGACCTAATGGTCGCCTTTTTTATGCTGCTAACTTTACCTGGTTATAGTCGTTGTGCAGTTGCCAACTACCAGACAAAGTACAATTTAAAGAAACAACCTAATCCTCTATTTAGTTAATTTGTCAGACGATCATGCAACGGGCTGCTACGAGGGAAATGGGCACGCAAAAATTCCATCTGATCCGCCAGAATATGACGCCCCTGCAGATAGATATATTCAGCATGCGTTGGGGTAAATGGGATAGCCAACAGCTCCATGCCTGCCGCTTCTGGGGTGCGATCTGCCTTATGGTTGTTGCAGCGAAGACAGGCCGTGACCACATTGTTCCAATGATCCGGGCCATTCTGGCTCACGGGTCGCACATGATCACGGGAGAGCATCCGATAATTGAAATGCTTTCCACAATAGAGACAAAGGTGGTTGTCGCGCTGAAACAGCGCCGGGTTATTCAATGGCGGCGTATGCCTTTCGCGCACCTTGGCCAGGGCGCGGCTATTGCCATAGGTGGCAATAATCGAGTTGACTTGCACAATGCTGCGCTGCTGAGTGCGAGCGTTAATCCCGCCGTGAAGACAATAAATCACATTGCCGCATGTGTATGCGATTTGATCAAGAAAGTGTAAGCGCACAGCATCCCGATAGTCGATCCACTCTAAAGGCATACCAGCTACATCTGTGCGCAGGATTTGTTGTCGAAGATCTACCATCACCCTGCCATCACATTGAACTTCTACTATTAAGTCTTGCACGGTTATGGCAATGCTGCAAATTCATATGAATTCAATTCACGGCAAAAGGGGCAATTTTTACTAAAGCAGCCACTATTCAATAGTCAAAAAACAGTTAGCTGTTTCCGCATAAATAAAGAAAATATGCTTTAAAACAAGAAATTATACACAGTTTTAATTTGCGTCATAATTTTGACAAGCCAACTATTTCGCTAAAAAATATTTTTTTAGCTATCGTGCTAACCAACTGTTTTTATTCTGAAAATGACCGCTAGACCAATTTTAAAATAATTCAAGAGAAGATTTTTAAAATTTTGACCCTTTTCAATACAATAAATTTTCCACAAAGTTATCCACAGCCTGTGTGACTTGTGAATTTACTTAATTACTAAGAGGTTACGCTAACCTTCTAGCCTCAACCAACAATAATATTGCATAACTAACATTCAAAGATGAGAAGCAACATAAAAATCAGGTAAAGTGCAGCCATGCCTACCCGATCTATTCTACGCATCGCAGTGCCAGCACCGCTCTACACCTGTTTTGACTACCTCCCGCCGGAGGGCATAGATCCAACCTCACTGCCATGCGGCATTCGTTTGCGCGTTCCTTTTGGACGAGGCGAGCGTATTGGGGTTCTTGTTGAAAAAGTTTCGGACTCCAATTTTAAAAAAAGCGCACTCAAACCAGCCTCTGCCGTACTTGATAAAGAACCTTTGCTAGCTGAACAGGATCTGAAGCTGCTGCTCTGGGCTGCCGCTTATTACCAACATCCTCCTGGAGAGGTCATAGCTACCGCACTGCCCGTACGCCTGCGCAAAGGAGAGGAAACGACAAAACCTGGAGTAACCGGATGGCGGCTGACAACCGCTGGGAAAACCGCCCAACCAAACCGCGCACCACGGCAACTAAAGATTATTCAGACCTTGGCAGAACAGCCGGAGGGTATAAGCCAGCAGGCACTCTATCTTCTGTGTGGCAGCTGCCGCCCTATCTTGCAGATACTGAAAGAGAAAGGCTGGGTGGAGCCTTGTGAGATAAAGATACACACAACGCTCACAAAATCGGACACACTAAACTTAACGCTCAGCCCTGCCCAAACTCATGCCATAAACAGCGTATCGACCAACATGACAGGATTCAGCGCTTTTCTTTTGAATGGCGTAACCGGCAGCGGCAAAACAGAGGTTTATCTGACTCTCATTGAGGAGGTTCTTGCTGCAAATCGCCAGGCGTTAATTCTAGTGCCTGAGATCACACTGACTCCGCAATTAATGCAGCGATTTCAATGTCGCATCCATTCACCCATAGCCTTGCTCCACTCCGGGCTTTCTGACAGAGAGCGGGAGAAGGCCTGGCTGGCAGCGCGCGATGGAGAGGCATCGGTGATACTGGGCACCCGCTCTGCCATATTCACCCCCGCGCCACGGCTTGGCTTGATCATCATCGACGAAGAGCATGATCTCTCTTTCAAACAGCAGGATGGTTTTCGCTATTCAGCCCGTGACCTGGCTATTGTCAGAGCGCAACGCCAGGGGTTTCCTGTGCTACTTGGCTCAGCCACCCCTTCACTAGAGAGCCTGCGCAATGCAGCAACCGGACGCTACCAACAGCTGGAGCTGCCAGAACGGGCAGGCAGCGCCAAGCCACCTAAAATAGATCTGATCGATATCCGCTCAGCCCCGCTAAATGGCGGACTCTCCCCAGCACTGCTGCGCATGCTGGAGGAAGAGCTGGTCGCCGGAAATCAAGTGCTGCTGTTTCTCAATCGCCGAGGTTATGCGCCTGTCATTACCTGTCATCACTGCGGCTGGCTATCCGAATGCTCTCGATGCGATGCTCGCATGACCCTTCACCTTGGGACAAATTTGTTGTGGTGTCACCACTGCGGACACCAACGTCGTCTTTATCGACAATGCCCAGAGTGCAATGGCGAAGACCTGCGCCCCATTGGGCAAGGCACAGAGCAACTGGAAGAGGTGCTGGCAAAGCAGTTTCCCAGCCACCCTATTGCCCGCATCGACCGGGACAGCACACGCAGAAAAGGAGCGCTGGAAAAAATACTGGATGAGATCCATAACGGCCACTACCACATTCTGCTGGGAACGCAGATGCTGGCCAAGGGACACCATTTTCCCGATGTCACTCTGGTCGGCATACTGGATGTGGATCAGGGCCTGTTCAGCGCAGATTACCGTGCCGCTGAACGCATGGCTCAACTGGTTGAGCAGGTTGCCGGACGTGCGGGCCGAGCCAATAAACCTGGCCGGGTATTGATACAGACCCGACACCCCGACCACCCACTACTGCAGACCCTGGTGCACCAAGGCTACAATGCCTTCGCCCAGATCTGTCTCAAAGAACGACACGACGCTCAACTGCCGCCCTTTACCTATCAGGCACTGCTTCGTGCTGAATCTCCAGCGGCAGAGAAGCCGATTCAATTTTTGGAAGAGGCCGCTCAACAAGCAAAAACCATAATCTCAGACCATGTTGAACTTTGGGGGCCTGTGCCCGCCCCAATGGAGCGACGCGCAGGCCGCATACGCGCCCACCTATTGATTCAAACCAACCATCGCAGCACACTGCATAAATTACTGAGCAATTTGATCCCTTCATTAGGTAAGCTGAAAAGCGCCCGCACTGTTCGCTGGTCTATTGATGTTGATCCGCAGGAGATGTTGTAGAAGCAGAAACAGATCTGAAAAAAATCCATCTGAACACCTATTCCTGCTATCCTTGACGGTTATTCTTGATCCAACTTGCACACGTTAAATGAAAGCCCAAATCCAGCACCTTATCACCCAGTCTCTTGATCAACTTGTGGCTGATGGCACGCTCCCTGCCGACCAGATTCCTCAACCGATTATTGAACGCGCCCGCGATACCTCACATGGTGATTTCGCCTGCAATATTGCCATGGTCTTGGCAAAAATCGCCCGCTGCCGTCCACGCGATCTGGCCGAAAAGGTCATCGCCGCGCTGCCATCCTCCCAGCATGTTGCAAAGGTCGAAATCGCTGGCCCAGGGTTTATTAACTTCTTCCTCACAAATGATGCCTATCTGACACTGGTGCCAGAGATACTCGAGCAGGGTCATAATTTTGGTCGCAGCACTATTGGCGCTGGCAAGCAGGTTCAGGTCGAGTTTGTATCTGCCAACCCGACAGGGCCGCTACACGTGGGGCATGGTCGCGGGGCCGCTTACGGTGCAACAGTAGCCGATCTGTTAGAGGCCGTTGGTTTCAAAGTACACCGTGAGTATTACGTTAACGATGCAGGCCGCCAAATGGATATCCTGGGTACCAGCGTGTGGCTGCGTTATCTGGGGCTTTGCGGCGAGAGCTTCGCCTTCCCGTCCAATGGCTACAAGGGTGACTATGTACTTGATATCGCCACCATCCTGCATCAGGAGCATGGTGACGACTACTGCCAAAGTGCCGATCTGGTTTTTGCCAACCTGCCACAGGACGAGACCGAAGAGCACCCCGAAGGTGATAAAGAGGCCCATATCGATGCGCTCATTGCCCGTGCAAAACAGCTGCTGGACGATGTACGGTATCGCTATGTATTTGAGCTAGGCCTGAACAATATTCTGGATGATATCCGTGATGACCTGGAAGGCTTCGGAGTCTGCTACGAGAATTGGTACTCCGAGCGTAGCCTGGTAGAGAGCGGTGCCGTCAACAAGGTTGTCGAACGCCTGCGCAACTCAGGTCACATGTACGAAAAAGAGGGAGCACTCTGGTTCCGCTCCACTGATTACGGCGATGAGAAAGATCGCGTGGTCGAACGAGACAACGGCCAGACCACCTACTTTGCATCCGATATTGCCTATCATGCAGAAAAGCTGGAACGAGGTTTCGAGCGGGTTATCGACGTATGGGGTGCAGACCACCACGGCTATGTTCCTCGCGTAAAGGCCGCACTGGAAGCGCTCGGTGATGACCCTGCCAAGATGGATGTATTGCTGGTGCAATTTGCCAATCTCTTTCGCAATGGTGAGAAGGTGCAGATGTCCACCCGTTCCGGTTCCTTTGTCACTCTGCGTGAGTTGCGGGAAGAGGTGGGGCGCGATGCCGCACGCTTCTTCTATGTGATGCGTAAATGTGAACAGCATCTGGACTTTGATCTGGATCTGGCCAAATCTCAATCCAACGACAATCCTGTCTACTATGTGCAGTACGCACATGCACGGGTCTGTAGTGTGCTCCGCCAAGCTGGCGAAAAGGGCATCCCGGTTGAGATTTCATCCGGTGCCACTCATCTCGAACAGCTCACTGAAGAACATGAGCAAGCTCTGTTGCGTACACTCTCCCGCTACGCCGAGGTAGTCGAAACGGCCGCGCTCAATGAAGAGCCACACCAGCTGGTTCACTATCTGCGAGAGCTGGCTCAGGATTTCCACACCTACTACAACGCTCATCAATTTCTGGTTGAAGACAAAGCCCTGCGCGATGCCCGCTTAAAATTAATTCTAGCTACACGCCAAGTGGTTAAAAATGGACTTAACCTGCTTGGTGTCTCCGCACCGGAGCGCATGTAAGTGGCTCGAGATTACAAAACCCGAGCCAATCCAAAACCAAAACAACAGCAAACCTCTGGCTGGATTTGGTTTTTTGCTGGCCTGCTGGTTGGCCTTTTTGCAGCGGGTCTGGTCTGGCTTAAATTTGGTCAGTTTCCAGCCAATCTGGCAGCACCCGCTAAACCGGCCAATGCCCGCACTCAACAGCTGCAAAAACCTGCCAAAGTAAAACCTAAAGAGCAGAAAACCCAGCCTCCAAAGCCGCGCTTTGATTTCTACACCGTCTTGCCAGAGATGGAAGTCGTAGTGCCTGAACCAGAGCCAGATCCAATACCTCAACAGACCTCACAAAAGCAGGCCAACTCCACAGCCATCGCTACAGCAAGTGGCTCAGCCTATATGCTTCAGATGGGTTCTTTTTCGAAATATGAGGATGCAGACCGAATGAAGGCCAGCTTGGCACTACTGGGTATACAGGCTGAAATTCAAAAGGTAACCATCAACAACAAGGATACCTATCACCGGGTACGAAGTGGCCCATACCGCAGCAGCCAACAAGTTAATCAGCTTCGCGCCCAATTGCAGAAAAACGGCGTTAGCAGCCTGCTGATCAAACTAAAGAAATGATGACCACAAAAGCCCTACAAAAAAGCCGCCTCATAATGAAGCGGCTTTTTCTTTTACATTACTTCACGATACATTAAGAGATATCTTAACGCCCCGTCTCTTGAACTACGCGGTCATATCAATGCTTACGTTTATGCTTAGTATGGCCATCATGACCCCTTCTGACGTTGTTTTTGATTGGACTCAGCAAATTGCTGCGGGTAACCAGCTCTCGAACCCCATGAGCATGTTCTCCCATTTCATGTGACCACTCGGCCAGAGCATGGGCGCCGATGGTTGCGGGGGTCTTTTTCACATCCCAGGTAACCTGGTAAGGTGAGCAGTGATCATTATTATAGCTAGGTCCTGTTGTTGAGCCTGTATAGACGACTCTTGCATCTACATGGTCCATTGGCTCTTCCATACTGGTGACATCAGCATCGTGGTCAACAACTTTGAATACCTGGGTCATGACTCTAAGCTGCGGATTTGCGCATACCTCAGTTAAACAGTTGCCCAGTCCATTCGAGGGATCAAGCGCTGCATAATCAACGTTGCAACTGGTATGAACCCAATGAATCTCAATGGTGTCTCCGACAATAATACCAATATCATGAGCGTGTTCGTCGTCAAGCAGGTGGCTAATGTCATGTTCTGCACGAACTACAGGGTCGGTAGATGCAGGTGCTACGATTGCCCAGCCGTCATGCGTGCTAGTTTTTTCAATAGCGCCTTCATTAGTGTCTACAGGCGTAGAAAACGCTGCAGATTTATGTTCGGCGTTCCAATGGTAATGGATGTTGCAAAGATTCATATCTTCAGCTTTGTTTGAAGTTCTGAACAGGTTGGTATTCGTTCCTGCTTTCGAGTCAATGTCCCTGGGGGCTTGCGGACCTGCAGTGGGCACGCCACCATCGATGCTGCCGCAGTAATTCCAGTCATTCGGGTCGGTTTTTGTCAGTCCGCCATCAGTCGTATCGTGAAGAACTCCACTACCCCCAGCAAACGCACCAGATGAACAACCAAGAAGTGCCGCTGCAACTCCTATAACTAATTTCTTTTTCATTTAACTAAAACCCCTAAATTTCTTAATTGTGACCCACATGGATAAATAACCATGCATTGTTTTTAAATTCCCCTAAGCGCAGAGCAAATTAATGAAGATGCCGCGCGGGCGAAAAACCAGCAATAACCACGCCAGGAATAAAAATCCCTTTAAAATCAAACTACAAAATCAAAGCCTTAGAACTTTAATTACTAAAAATGTAAAAAAACCTGACAAATTTAGTAGGACATAACGTATTTATTTGACCAAATAAGCGCTATCTAATTGATTCGATAGCAAAAGATTAAAATTTAGACCTGTAAAATTATTTGACAACACTGTAAATACCCACATGGCTTTACTGGGTATTTCCACACAAAATTTGAGCATTTATAGCAGGCACGATACACTGACAAATCACTTAATTGCATCTGTTCACTTGATCAAATAATTAAAACATCAGGATCATTTAACATGGGCTGCAAATTATTCTGCTTGAGCCTGCCTCTTATTACTTTGGCCTGCTTTCCTGTTGCTCAAGCCAAACCACCCACGCCAAACGAACAGTTTCTCAATGCCATTGAATTGCGTGACACTGGCAATCTATATCAAGCAATCGATATTCTGGAGCACCTGCTCAATACCTCACCCCGTCTCAATCGAGCACGACTGGAGCTGGCCGTTGCCTACTATCGAGCCGCTTTCTTTGATGATGCGCTCAAAGCAGCAGAAACCGTGCTAAATGCACCCGACACCCCCAATCAGGTTAAAGACACTATCCAGCTTTTTCTAGCTGAAGTAGCCGCATCCAAACAAGCAGATGCACAGAACCGCCACAGCATCAGCGGCATAATGACAGCCGGACTTGGGCATGATGACAATGTAAATGTAGGGCCCAATAGCCGCTCTTTAGATGCCAGCAACATTCAGTTTGAAGTACCATCTGATTCAACTCCACAATCTGATCTATTTGGAGTGATGAGCGCACAAATCAACCATACCTACCGCATGCCAGCTTCCATCAATTTAGGAGGCAAACCTGTTCAGGGGCTTTGGCAATCAGTTTTTAGCCTCTATCGAAAACAGTACGAAACCGAAAATGACTTTCACATTGATGTCATCAGCATCGGCACAGGGCCAGCCCTTCTCTCACAATCAAACTGGTGGGCCAAACTTGATTTACAGGCAGACTATATTCGCCTGGGCGACGATACTTTGGGCATCTACACTACTGTCTCACCCTCTTACACCTTTCTCCAAAATAAAAATGAGATCACCCTTAAAGCCAGCTGGCTCCACCGGGCTTTTTCTGACGACAGCAATGATGGCATGGATGGCAACCGTATTGGCCTGAGTGCAGAACTTATGCATCCCATAGATAAGAAATGGGCAACCCAGCTCAATGCCTCTATCTACAACCAGGATTCAAGGGATGAGGCTGAATCTTACGATGCCTACGAATTAGCGGCCGGGCTTTACTGGCAAGGCTGGAATGATGGAACTCTCTACACCAAAGCGAGCCATACCAAAAGTGATTACTCCGGTGATGCAGTGCTCTTTGGCCGTGCACGTGATGAACATGAGAACAGCATTGAACTGGGCATCAGCCATGATTTCAGAGAGGGCGAATGGGAAAACTGGGGACTGAATACACAGATAACCTACACAGAGAACCATTCCAATATTGATCTTTACGATTACGACAGAACCATTGTGCTCATTCAGGCAATTCGAAAGTTTTAATACGTTGATGCAATAGATTACGCCATGATAAAGATCTTTAATTTAAAGCTTGCAGCCCTAACCACCTTATTGCTGGCCGGGTCATTTGGAACTGCTCACGCTAAATCTGAAAACTGCAATGCCTCGAACAATATCCAGGGCTGGGGTATCTGGTGCGGCGTTGAAACCTATGCTGCCAAAATGGCGGAAGAGAACCCAACCGCAGCAGGGCCACTACCTTCAACACTAGCGCTAAGACTTGAGCCAGCCATAGATCCAAACTGGACAAGACCACCGCTAGATCCAACAACAGAAAGCCAATCTGATCCTGATATACCTGATATACCTGATATACCTGATATACCTGATATACCTGATATACCTGATATACCTGATGTGCCTGATGTGCCTGATGTGCCTGATGTGCCTATCACTTTTCCCAAAATAGCTGACCCAAAAACATTGGTGGGCTATACCCGTACCACTGAATACACAAGATCAAATAACATCTCCAATACAGCAAAAGCTACGCTAGGCTCGCTCACCTTAAAGCTGGATACTGCTGGCATCATACAAATGACAAGATTTGATGCTGCTGGAAAAACCGTAGCATCGACTGAGCTATCAGGCAACGACCCGCTTTTTGGACCACCCAGCAACCCTCACAGATCAACCCGCGTAAACATCGATCCTGACCCTACAAAGCAGAGCAGCGCCTCTGCCAGAAGAACAACTACTTCCAACGAACCCGATGAGCCAAAATACAAAGAAGAACGATTCTCTGCCCACGAGGAAAAACAAGACGGTGCAGAAATTTTAAAAGAGTACTGGATAGGCGCACACAGTCTCTATTCCACTTCAAACATTGAGACCTCAGACACAAACACTCATTTTGTAGCGGGCACCCTGACACCTCTTGCAGATATTGAAAGACTCACCGCAGGTAACGTAACCGCAACCTATACAGGAAAAAGTGCATTCTGGCGGTGGGATGTAACTATTGATGTCGATTTTAAAAACAAAGCATTCAACGGCAGCTGGGGAGACTATGGAGCCAGTGGTATTATCACAGGTCAGCATATTATCTCTAATGCAATAAGAAACGCAGACAGCGGCATGGTGCAAGCATCATTTTTTGGTGCCGATGCCAGAAAACTAGGCGGCGTAGCTAAGTTCACAACGGGTGAAACAACACAAGCGGATGCATTCTCTGCCTCTAAATAACAGAGTAATACAAATTAATGATGGAAATTTGATTGCAAAATAGGGACAATCATGAATCGCAAATGCATCTAAATAATATATTAACTGAAAAGTTATTTGTATAAATAAAAGTAGAGATTATGGATATTATAAAAATAATAAAGCAGTATTTAATCCTATTAATAGCACTTACCGTAGCTTGTATATCTAATGCACAAGCAGCACTATTAACTCAAGATCTATATAGTACAAACGATGAACTCATCACTATTGATACTACTTCTCAGTTGGAGTGGCTTGATCTGACTGCGACAAATGGGGTTTCCGTAGTAGATGTTGCAAGCGGGTATGGCGGTTATTTTAACGAGGGATTCCGTTATGCTACTCACAGTGAAGTATTAAATCTTTATACTAATGCAGGTATTGTCGGTTTTGATCCTGACCCTTTTTATCATACAGCGTCTCTCACTGAAAACTACTCTCCAATTGAAACATTAATTTCACTAATGGGTTGTACTGCAACATGTGATGATACACCCAACAGCTTTCCTTACGGACATAGACCCGTATTGGCAGGCACATACGGTGCCACACCAAATGCTGTTAATTTTGAAAACAGATATTTCTCTTCTTCTTATATCTCAATGCAAATTAGCAGTAGCAGATTTCCAGCGCAGGATGGAACAGGTACAGCAGCAATCGGTAATAGATCTTCTATAGCTAAAGGGGCATATGAAGGATATGGTAGCTTTTTAGTACGTGAAGCAACTGTACCTGAACCTTCAACATTACTACTGTTTAGTATTGGTGTTTTGGGCATCCGTGCATCGCGTCGGCCTGCTTAGTTGCTATAAAGTTGTTTGTGCCTTTATTCAGCTAAAATATATTCAGCATCTAAATTTATGGCAGCCTGATCAAGGCTGCAACATAGGAGCAGACTCTGGCTTTATCGTAGTAAAGAGCTGAATGATCTTCTCCAAGTGCTCTCTCTTATCACTATTTTTCAGATAGGCGGTATAGACATCCCGATTCACGTGCGGCGCTTCGGGTAGCAAATAGAGTTGCCCATCTTCAATAAAGGGCTGAGCGATAGATTCCGGCAGATAGGCTGAACCACCATTTTCCAACATGAAGTCCAGTGCAATCCGACCGGTACTGGTATGCATAATCGGTGGCTGAGTGATCTCGAGCTTTTTCGAATGCTGGATATTGAATGAGGTTCCCCAATCAACCTGGATATAGGCATGATTAAAGATCTCATCAAAAATGACATCCTTATGGGTGGTGACCAATATCAGTTTAATCGTATGAATCCGCTCCACCTCCAACTCTTCCATTTTGGGCGGATCAAACAGGATGGCAATATCCAGCGTATGGCTGACCAGCTGTCGGGTGAGTGATTCACGCTCCTGCGCAATAGCTCTGAGTGTAATGCCCGAAAACTGCTTATAAAGCCGATGAAGGTAATCCTGCAACAGCAGATCCCACAGATTGGGCGTGCCACCAATAGCTATCTGAAGTGATGGCTCACTACTCAGTGAGGTCTCCTGTACCGCTCGACACCAGGCAGTAATGATCGCTTCAGCATGTGGCTTAAGCCGTTCACCGGCAGGGGTCAAGTTGATGTTATTGCGGTAACGATTAAACAGATTGGCACCCAACGTACTTTCCAGTTGGCGGATACGCGCGCTAACGGCTGCTTGGGTCAGGTAGAGATTCTCAGCAGCCCGACCAAAGTGACGAGTTTTTTCAACTTCCAGAAAGGTTTTAAGGAGCTCTGTATCCATTCATTTACTCTGTGGCGCACTCTCCATCAGATCAAATACGTCTTGCTCCTGAGGCAGCAACGGATCAGTAAAAATCTGATCTAAAGAGCGGTGGAACCCGATCTCTGAAAAGCATCAAAGGATGCGTAATTTTGACTCAGTTTTCAGCTGAAATCCATAGGGCTTTGATTGGTTAACCGCAGAGGCTATGGCAGCAAATATCTGCATCCAAACTATCCCCAGCAAAAAATCGATTTAGCAGAACATAAGGCCACTAAGCCACCAAAAAGCACGCTTATCTTAACGATAAATATATTTTGTTTTACCCATTTAAATACCCGTCACATAATCGCCGGATATTCGACTCCTTCCAACCGCTGTGAGAGGTATTCGTTTATGAAAATAGAGGACTTTGAGTCATCCGGTTCCTTCTTCGATGACAAAAACTTTCCTTGGGGATTCAGTCGCTGCGGCAACTTCACCATCGCACAGGCTGAAATCCTGGGTAAATACGGCAAAACACTGCGTGCTTTAGAGCACAAAGAAAAGACTCCTGCGACACCCGAGGAAAAACAGTTTGTCGCTGTCTGCCGGGGCAAACGAGAGGCTTCCACACTCATTGAAATCACTTGGATAAAATATCTTTCACTCACTACCCAAAAAGATACCGTTAGTGCTTTTGGCAATTCTAATTCCAAACCAGAGGATGATGTGGCTGTTCTTGTAGGCGACGATCTGGATGATGATATTGATGACTAAGCAACTACCAGTGAATTGATTGGAGAAAAACGGCCTCTTGGATTGGTTACCATCACCCGCCTTTACGCCCTTTTGCCGGTTTTTCTATAGCGCTATGCTGCTCTGTTATGCGCTTTTTGTAGATCATTGCCAACCCTCCTTTTGATGTCTCTTTATAGGGGTGTCGGAGCGCAAGCCCTGTCTCTAACAACACAGCTACCGCATCATCGAAGGAGATACTGTGGTGCCCATCCGATAACAACGCAAGATTAGCGCAATGCATGGCCCGCGCAGCGCCATGCGCATTACGCTCAATACAGGGGATCTGTACCAGCCCATCCACCGGATCACAGGTCAGCCCAAAGTGATGCTCAAGCCCCATCTCAGCAGCGTATTCAATCTGATGACGACTTCCACCCAGCAACTGAGTAGCCGCAGCTGCGGCCATAGAACAAGCTGTGCCCACCTCTCCCTGGCAGCCAATATAGGCACCCGAGATAGAGGCATTATGTTTCACAACATTGCCAAACAAGCCGGCCGTAGCCAGTGCATTGATAATATCCTGGTCTGAACATTGCAGTTTCTGCTGTAGCTCATACAGCACAGCAGGCACTACCCCGCTGGAGCCACAGGTGGGTGCCGTGACCACCTCTTTGCCACAGGCATTCTCTTCTGCAACCGCATAGGCGAAAGCAGCCAGCCGGGCATCACTTTGGTAATCGGGTTCAAGAATTTTGCTTTTGTGGAAGTAGTTATGCGCCTTACGCAGCAGATCCAATCCCCCGGGAATGGCACCCTCTTCCTTCAGCCCTCGGGTGATTGCATTTGTCATAGCCTTCCACACATTCTGTAAAAAAGGCTGGAATTGATCGCCTTCCAAGCGATCTGCATAACCCCAAAAGCCTACCCCGCTTGCCTCGCAACAGGCCAATATCTCCGACAGGTTCTTTTCTGGGTAGGTCTCATCATCGTCCTTATCAGAGAGCAGTGCTCCACCACCAATGCTGTACTCATTGACCGATTCAATCACCTTCCCTTTTTGATCAAGCGCTTCAAACTGTATACCGTTGGGGTGATCAGGCAGGGTCTGTGTAGTATTCCAGATCAGTTCAAACTTGTAGTCGGCAAATACCTGACCTAGTGCTACATCCGTTAGATGTCCGCGCCCAGTTGCAGCCAAGCTACCGTATAGGGTCACACGAAATGCTGAAGCATCTGGGTACTTCAGCAAGAATTGATGGGCAGCCCGTTGCGGCCCCATCGTGTGGGAGCTGGATGGTCCTGCACCGATTCGGTAAAGCTGCCGCAGTGTTCTCATTGATTGCCCTCTGCATCACCAAAAAACCTCATTAATGCTAAGTATAGGTGAGCACTGAATTCCAGATTCCTGCTCCACTGTCATATCAGGTAAAATGCCCGAATGGATGTCTCCCCTATTCTTGATGATCTAAACGATGCCCAGCGCGAGGCGGTCTCTGCTCCTGCTGGCGGCATGCTGGTGCTGGCCGGTGCCGGTAGTGGCAAAACCCGTGTTTTGGTACACCGTATCGCCTGGTTGATGCAGGTGGAGCATGCCTCTCCCTGGTCAGTCATGGCCGTCACCTTCACTAATAAGGCAGCACGGGAGATGCGTGATCGCATCGAAAACCTGCTGAATATGCCGGTTGGTGGTATGTGGGTGGGCACCTTCCATGGACTGGCGCATCGTCTGCTGCGCGCTCATTGGCAGGATGCCGGGCTGCCACAGAATTTTCAGATCCTTGATTCTGACGACCAGTTTCGCCTGATCAAACGAACCATGAAGGCGCTCAACATTGATGATGCCCGCTGGCCGCCCCGACAGGCGCAGTACTTCATCAATGCCCGCAAAGATGAGGGGCTGCGTTCAAAACATCTGGATGATGGCGGCGACCCTTATCAACGGCAGATGATCCACATCTATCACGAATACGAAAAGGCCTGCGAACGTGGCGGCCTGCTCGATTTTGCCGATCTGCTGCTACGCGCCCATGAACTTTGGCGAGACCGGCCCGACATCCTGCACCATTATCAGGAGCGGTTTCAGCATATCCTGGTCGATGAGTTCCAAGACACCAATGAGATCCAATATGCCTGGCTGCGACTATTGGCTGGCAGCCGCAATAATCTGTTTGCCGTGGGTGATGATGACCAATCCATCTACGGCTGGCGTGGCGCACGTGTCGAACATATCCAACAATTTCAGCAGGATTACACCGGCTCCCAACTGGTGCGGCTGGAACAAAATTATCGTTCCACCAGCACCATCCTCAACGCCGCCAATGCACTGATCGCCAATAACCCCTCCCGACTGGGCAAAAATCTCTGGACTGACGGTGGAGAGGGTGACCCTATTCGCCTCTATGCTGCTTTTAATGAGGTGGATGAAGCCCGGTTTATCATCGATCGCATTCGTGACTTTATCAACAACGGCCACCAGCGGGCGGAAGCTGCCATTCTCTACCGCTCCAATGCCCAGTCACGCCAGTTTGAAGAGACGCTGATCCAGTCACAGATCCCCTATCGCGTTTATGGTGGTTTGCGCTTTTTCGAACGCGCCGAGATTAAAGATGCACTAGGCTATCTGCGCATGGTCTCCAGCCCGGATGATGATGCCGCCTTTGAGCGGGCAGTAAACATGCCTCCCCGTGGCATCGGCCCCCGCACCCTGGACGCCGTGCGTGCCCACGCCCGTGATTTTCATTGCTCTTTGTGGAAAGCAGCCCATGAGCTATTGAAGGGCGGCGGTATGACCGCACGCGCTGCCAATGCCCTGCGTGGATTTCTCGACCTGGTTGAGGAGCTACAGGCCGCCACCGCAGGATTGACTCTTGCTGAACTCACTGAGCATGTCATCGCTGCCAGTAAACTGGTCGAACATTTTGAGAAAAACCGCGATGGCCGTGGCCAGGATCGTATCGAAAACCTGGAGGAGCTGGCCAATGCCACCCGTCAATTCAGCCACGAATCAGCTGATGATGAGCTGAGTGACCTTGCCGCCTTCCTCTCCCATGCCGTACTGGAAGCGGGTGAGGCTCAAGGTGACAAGTTTGAGGATTGTGTCCAGCTAATGACCCTGCACTCTGCCAAAGGGCTGGAGTTTCCTCTGGTCTTCATTGGTGGATTGGAAGAGGGACTGTTTCCCCACAGCCTCTCTGCCGATGACCCGGAGCGACTGGAAGAGGAACGCCGCCTCTGCTACGTCGGCATGACCCGCGCCATGCAGCAACTCTATCTCAGCCATGCCGAAACCCGTCGTCTGCATGGCAAAGAGAACTACTCACGCCCTTCACGTTTTCTGCGCGAGGTACCCGCAGAACTGATGGAGGAGATCCGCAGCCGACCACAAATCTCGCAACCTGTGCGCCAAAGCAGTAGCAACGCCTTTCGTACAGAGCCTTCTGGCTTTCAACTGGGCCAACGGGTCAGTCACGCCAAATTTGGTGAAGGGGTCGTGCTCAACGCCGAAGGCCAAGGCAACAGCGCCCGGGTACAGATCAATTTTGAGGGTGTTGGCACCAAGTGGCTGGTGGCAGCCTACGCCAATCTTCAATCTGTTTAGATTTAATAATTAGGAGAAAAACCAGATGCAACGTCGTGATTTCATCAAAAAGGCCGGGGGCGCATCACTGGCCGTTGGTGCTGGGCTGGCTGGTGCGGGTTCCGCGCATGCCAAAGCAAAATACAAGTGGAAGATGGTCACCACCTGGCCAAAGAACTTTCCTGGCCTGGGCACTGCAGCCAACAAGTTGGCAGCACTGATTGGTGAGATGAGCGGCGGGCGCATTCGGGTCAAAGTCTACGGTGCTAAAGAATTAGTACCTGCATTCGAGACCTTCGATGCTGTCTCCCGCGGCACCGCCGAAATAGGTCACGGTTCAGCCTATTACTGGAAAGGCAAAAGTGAGGCCGCCCAGTTTTTCTCTACGGTTCCTTTTGGCCTGACCGCCCAAGAAATGAACGCCTGGATGTACTACGGTGACGGCCTTAAATTGTGGACAGAGCTCTATGACCAGTTTGGACTGGTACCTGCCCCTGCTGGCAATACCGGAGTGCAGATGGGCGGTTGGTTCAACAAAGAGATCAACAGCCTGGCTGATATGAAAGGATTAAAAATGCGCATCCCCGGTTTGGGCGGTGAGGTACTAAGGCGGCTAGGCGGGACACCCGTCAACCTGCCAGGTGGTGAACTTTTTACCTCACTACAATCTGGCGCCATCGATGCCACTGAGTGGGTCGGCCCGTACAACGACCTGGCCTTTGGTCTCTATAAAGCTGCCAAGTATTACTACTATCCAGGCTTTCATGAACCCGGCACCACGCTGGAGGCAATCATCAACAAAAAGGCACTGAATGCGCTGCCAAAAGATCTGCAATCTATCGTGCTCAATGCCTGCCGCGTGGTTAATCAGGATCTGCTCTCCGAATATACAGCGCGCAATCCGGCTGCACTGGATACCCTGCTGAATAAACATAAGGTGGATATGCGGGTCTATCCTGAGGATGTGCTGAAACAACTCCGTAAAGTTTCTGAAGAGGTAGTGTCAGATCTAGCCAATAAAGATGCCTTCACTAAAAAAACTTATGCCTCCTATTCCAAATTCTACAATCAGGCCAAGCGCTGGAGCGATATCTCCCAGCTGGCCTTTTTGCAGGCACGGGATATGACCTGATGACAGGTTTTTGAGTGTAGAGGCCTTTGTGCCTCTGCACTCTTTTTCATTGAATGTCCCACTTCCAACTACCCCCACTCTCCCTCTATATCCATATCCCGTGGTGCATTCAGAAATGCCCCTATTGTGATTTCAACTCACGCGCACTGAAAGGTGATCTTAAAGAGGATGCCTACATTGATGCGCTATTGGCTGACCTGGATAATGAACTATTCCAAGTGCATAGCCGAACACTGCACAGCATCTTTATCGGTGGCGGCACACCTAGCCTCTTCTCCGGTAGTGCCATTGAGAGGTTGCTCACTGGCGTACGCCAACGGGTTGTCTGCCCGTCCGATATAGAGATCACCCTGGAAGCCAACCCAGGCACCCTGGAGGCAGGGCATTTTGAGGCCTATCGGGAAGCTGGAGTGAATCGACTCTCTATCGGTATCCAGAGTTTTGATGCCGGGTGCTTACAACGGCTTGGCCGTATCCACGGGCCAGATGAGGCCATTGCTGCTTTCCATGCCGCCAGAAGAGCTGGCTTTGAGCGAATCAATCTGGACCTGATGTTTGGCCTGCCCGGTCAGGATTTGGCACTGGCCCAGCTCGACCTGAAAAGAGCTGTTGAACTGCAGCCTGAGCACATCTCCTACTATCAACTGACACTGGAACCTGATACTCCGTTTTACCACTCACCACCCACCCTGCCGCTGGAGGATGATTTATGGAAGGTGCAACAACAGGGGCAAGCCCTGCTCAGCGCACACAACTACTGTCAGTATGAGATATCAGCCTACGCCCAGCCAGGTGAGCGGTGCCGCCATAATCTTAATTATTGGACTTTTGGAGATTACCTCGGCATCGGCGCAGGTGCCCATGGGAAATCCACACATTCTGATGGGGCCATAACACGCCGCTGGAAACTCCCTGACCCCACCGCCTATCTTGCAGCAGCTGGCTCTGACAACGCCTTATCAGGACAAAAAACCTTGGATTCTAGTGAGGTCACGCTGGAGTTCATGATGAATGCACTGAGGCTGCATCAGGGGTTTTCCCAAGATCTGTATGAGCAGCGAACAGGACTCCCTTTTGCGACGATAGCAGCAACCGTTGAGAACACCATTCAAGGCGGCCTGTTGGAATACTATGAGGACAAATTCAGGCCTACCTCACTGGGCAAACGCTTCCTAAATAATCTACTAGAAAAATTTCTTTAAAAACGCAATTTAGTACTTGAAAGTACTAATTTATAGGCTTAAAAAAGGCGTTTAATTCCTGTGAATTCCACTCCTGGGTCAACATGTTCTAATAATTTCAATAGGTTATAAGCAGATTTATTTTTTCAGGTATTTCATTCTACAAGACAAAAACGGGCCGTCATGCTAGGGTGAAAATATGACTTAATTTTACGGATACACTACTTTGCAGTCGCATTGAAGTACTGTTGGATATGCAATGACACAGAGAGACGCTAAGAAATATCTTGATTCTATGGATTTTGACCTATGGTCAGATTTGGCCAAAAAGGATATCAATACTTTTGAGTCCATGCGCCTTGCGGCAATCGAAGAATTTATTGAATCAGCCCCAGAACGACATAGGCATCGATTGCGCTGCCTCCAATGGCGTATTGACCAGGAACGCCGCCTGTCCCACTCCCCCATGGGTGCCTGCATCCGAATCTCCCGCATGATGTGGGAAAGCCTGGTGGGTGATGATGGACTGGTCGATCACCTCCGCGACCTGAGCAGCACCTGCAAAGAGGACTCCCTCTCTCCAGAGCCCCTTTCATATCAAGCAAAGGTAATACCCATCCGTTCTAAGCACTAAAGCATTCCGCCGGCACTGGCATCTGGTACTTGCACCCAAAGCAATATTAGCCTAATATGCGCCGTTTTCTCCCGCAACAGTGCGCGAGAATGGATAATTTTTGAGGCAAACATGAAAGCGGACATCCACCCCGAATACTCTGAGATTAAAGTGAACTGTAGCTGTGGCAATGAGTTCACCACCTCTTCCACACTGGGTAAGGATCTGCATATTGAAGTCTGTTCAGCTTGCCACCCTTTCTATACAGGCAAGCAGAAAATGATGGATACAGCTGGTCGCGTTGACAAGTTCCGCAAGCGGTATGCCCGCTGATCCTGATTCAGACACATTATGCTTTATAAAAAAGCGCCTCCCTAGGGAGGCGCTTTTTTATTGCGCTTCAATAATTCCGTAGCAGATCATTAAGTAATTCAAAATTTTGTCACCATAGTGCTAATCTTACTAATATAAAATCCAACAACCAGAACAAATTTTATTACCACCTTTTAGATCTATCCGAGGGCTAACAATATGGAAAAAGAACGCGTCACTCTTACTGTCAGTTCTGACGGCACATCAATAGACCTTCCAGTATTGAACGGTAGCGTAGGCCCAAAAACATTCGATGTGACCTCTGTATATAAAAAGACAGGGATGTTTACATTTGACCCCGGATTCATGGCAACCGCCAGTTGCCGCAGCACCATCACCTACATAGATGGTGAAAAAGGCATCCTCCGCTACCGAGGATATCCTATTGAGCAATTGGCCGAGCAAAGCAGCTTTCTGGAGGTGGCCTATCTACTGCTCCACAGCGAGCTACCATCGGCAGAACAACTTACAGAGTTTGAGTACATCATCGGTCATCACACTATGATCAATGAATCTCTCCAGATGTTTTATCGGGGTTTCCGCTACGATGCCCATCCCATGGCAACCATGGTTGGTGTAGTCGGCTCTCTATCAGCTTTCTATCATGACTCACTCGATATCCATAATGCTCGCCACCGTGAGATTTCAGCCCATCGATTGATCGCCAAGATGCCCACTATCGCTGCCTGTAGTTACAAACGGCATAAAGGCGAACCCTTTATCTATCCTCGGAACGATCTGAGCTATACCGCCAATTTTATGCGCATGATGTTTGCTACACCCTGTGAGGAGTTTGAGCCAGACCCCATCGCAGCAAAGGCGTTGGATCTGCTGTTTATCCTGCACGCTGATCATGAGCAAAATGCCAGCACATCAACTGTACGCATTGCCGGCAGCTCTGGCGCTAATCCTTTTGCCTGTATTTCAGCCGGTATTGCTTCACTGTGGGGGCCTGCACATGGCGGTGCAAATGAAGCTGTACTGAATATGCTCGATGAGATTGGAGATGTCTCCAATGTCGATAAATACATCGCCAAAGCCAAAGATAAAGATGATCCATTCCGGCTCATGGGATTTGGCCACCGGGTCTATAAAAACAATGACCCCCGGGCAACCATCATTCGTAAGGTCTGTTATGACGTGCTGGACAATATGCCCGCTGCCGATAGCCCACTGTTTGAACTGGCGCTGAAACTGGAAGAGATTGCTTTAAAAGACGAATACTTTATCTCTCACAAACTCTATCCCAATGTTGATTTCTACTCAGGCATTATTTACCGGGCACTGGGCATACCGATGAATATGTTTACGGTTATGTTCGCAATCGCCCGAACCGCTGGCTGGGTGGCTCACTGGATGGAGATGATTGCTGATCCAGACCACCGTATTGCACGCCCTCGCCAACTTTATCTAGGCCCTGCTGAACGGCAATATGTGCCTCTGGATAAAAGAAAGTAGTCGGTAAAGCTACCCCTCTTCTATTAACTCCTGCAGCTGGCTTAAAGAGGCCCGCTGCAGGAGCCTGTCACCTAAAGGCCCCATAAGCGGCTGGCGCAGATCTTCCAACGGCAAGAGTGTAAGCTCTACCTCTGCCTCCCCTGCACGGAAACTGCACACTGGATAACTGCGCTTCTGTCCACCTTTAAAATGCAGACTTTTTTCTCCATCGCGCCAGGGAATATTTTGATCCAATAGAAAGAGAACAACCTCTTCTGCTGTCTCACAAAAAAGATGCAACTGTATCTTATTATAGGGTTCAGCGGTGCCATTCAAAACAGGCCCAACCAGGTAGGGATTAAAGCGCGCCAGAGTTTTCATTGCCGCCAGGGCCTGCTGGCGCAGGTGGTTCAACACCGCAGGCTGCTGCCCATGTTGAAATAGCGCTTGTTGTGCCTTTAGTGCCTGCTCAATCTCACCTTCTGTAGGCAGTTCAGAGCGATTTGCGATGCCTGATTTTTCTGCCGCTTTTTGACGAGCAGTTCGAACATCCTGGCATAACCCCTCCGCCAGCATGCGAGCTGCATCATAGGCAATACGTTGGCGCTGATTACTTTTTCTTCTGTTATGCAGCATAAGTTAAAAAATCTCTTCCGGGCCGCCAGGAACAATTGCTTCAGAATTTTCCCCCGGATTCACACCAGACACGCCCTGCTCTTTGGGCGCATTCTCAGCACGAAAAACTTCAAATATTGCATCCTGCTGATCCACGCCGGCACGCTGTCCTGTGCGCGGATCAATTCGCACTGTCACCATGCCTGGTGGCATTTGTAATGGATGCTCAGGCATATCTTTTAAAGCAACCTTCATATAGTCAATCCAAGCTGGTAGCGCTGCTCTGCCACCCACTTCACCCCTGCCCAATGGTTTGGATGAATCAAACCCCACCCAGGCAACAGCTACCAGATCTGGGTGAAAGCCGTTAAACCAGGCGTCACGCTGGTCATTGGTCGTCCCTGTCTTTCCTGCCAGATCATTTCGGCCCAACACGCGCGCCTTTCTGGCTGTGCCTCGTTTGATAACATCCTGCATCATTGAATTCATCAGGTAATGATTTTCCGGGCTAATCACTCGTTGTGCCATATGTTGAAGTGGCCCTTCAAATTCCATATCTGTTATATCTTCACTCTTCCCTGGCATACAATCATCACATACCCGAAGTGGTTCAGCTTTAAAGACAATATTGTGCTGTCCGTCTTCAATGTGTTCAATAAAGTTAGACTTTACCCGATACCCACCATTAGCAAGCACTGAGTAGCCCATTGCCATTTGCAGCGGCGTTACTGCGCCACTTCCCAATGCCAACGAAAGGTTGCGTGGTAATTTTGATATATCAAAGCCAAATTTTTCTGCCTGCTCCAATGCCCGATCGACACCAATAGCACGCAGTAGACGAATAGAGACCAGATTACGGGACTTCATCAACGCAAAGCGTATGCGTGTGGGACCAAAAAATTTCCCACTATAGTTTTCAGGTCGCCATGCACTCTCCAGACCAGGATCATCAAATACCACGGGGGCATCATTGATCAGGCTGGCGGCGGTATACCCTTCATCCAGTGCTGCTGAATAGATGATCGCTTTAAAGCCTGAGCCAGGTTGGCGTTTAGCCTGAATGGCTCGATTGAATTTGCTATTGTAGAAATCAAACCCGCCAACCACAGCAACCAGCGCTCCATTATTGGGATTAACAGAGACCAACGCCCCCTCTACAACAGGAATCTGAGTCAGGTGCCAATTTGGTTCCTGTTCTGTTCCTCTATTCTGAACACGGATCAAATCGCCAGCTACCAGTATCTCTCCTGCGACTGAAGGCGCTGAGCCACGGCGGTTTTCATTGACATAGGGTCTAGCCCACTTCAATCCATCCCATTCAATCTCAATATATTTACCTGTACCCAGATAGACGGTTGCCGACTGCTCAGACACTTGGGTAACCAAACCGGTCCACAACATTCCAACTATTTTCTGATCACTTAAGAACTCATCCCATTCCTGTTCAGTGGTAACTTCCGTCAGATCCAGATGTTGCGTTACTCCGCGAAATCCATGTCGCTGATCATAAGCAATCAATGCTTTGCGTACTGCTTCATTGGCCGCCTTCTGTAGATGGCTATCCAATGTGGTATAGACCTGATACCCCTGGGTATAGGCATCACTGCCAAAGCGCGCAACCAAATCAGCACGTACCATCTCTGCAAAATAGGAGGCTTCAATCTCTGGTTTTGGGGCATGCAATGATGCTGTCGTCCGTGTTTTTACAGCCCGGGTATACTCACTTGGCTTAATGAACTTCAGCTTTAACATGCGCCTAAGCACATAGTTACGCCGCTCTATCGCTCTTTTTGGATTGGTAAGCGGATTATTACTGGAAGGCGCCTTAGGCAAACCGGCAATCGTGGCAATTTCCGGCAGTGACAGCTCTTCCACCCGCTTGCCATAGTAGACTTGAGCCGCTGCACCCACGCCATATGAGCGATGCCCC
>Ga0316190_10000180_pt1 | contig 41558 bp, 30 predicted proteins | sample Eddworburrow2_MG_FD_204929 | JGI IMG/M metagenome (GOLD analysis project Ga0316190, IMG submission 204929) | Coastal sediment microbial communities from Maine, United States - Eddy worm burrow 2 | ecosystem: Environmental > Aquatic > Marine > Coastal > Sediment | place: USA: Maine | collected...
ATTTCATCAAGCCCTGGAACGTTGAAATCTTTGGTACTCCGGTTAAGATAGGAAACTACGCCACCGTGATCGCCGCACCGGACAGCAAGATCCGGCTGGCGGTCTGGCCGCAAGCGCCCGGCAGCGGGAGCATTTCCATCGGCGATCATTGCCTGATCTGCCCGGGGGTCCGCATCGGTTCGGCCAGGAAGATCGTTATCGATGACAACTGCATGCTTGCCGGCCGGGTCTACGTCACCGATTGCGACTGGCACGGTCTTTATGACCGCCTGGCCATGGGCCGATCGGAAACGGTGCGGATCGGCCCCAATGCCTGGATCGGAGACAGTGCCATCATCTGCAAGGGCGTCAAAATAGGCGAAAACAGTATCGTAGGGGCCGGAGCGGTGGTCGTTGAAGATGTTCCGTCCAACACGGTAGCGGCCGGCAATCCGGCTCGCGTCGTCAAGGAACTCGACCCACTGCGACCCATTACAACCCGAGCGCAATGGTATGCCGATCCGCAGGACCTGTTCGAGCGGATCGATCGTCTCGACCGGGCCAATCTGAGCCAAAACAGTCTGCTAAACTGGCTCAGACACCTTCTGTTCCCATCTTAGTGATTTATTACCGGTTTATCCCCATTTCCAAGGCTGCCTGTGCCAAGCCGGGTGCCGCCCCAGAACAGCGCGCCGCCGACAATCGCTATGCCGGCGCTCATCAAAAATAGCGCCGCTGATCCGATCCGCTCGTACAGGAAACCATTGAGGAAAAAGCCGACCATCAATCCCAGGCCGTATTGCACGGCGTTGTTGACGGCCTGGCCGATCGTTTTAGCCTGCTTCGGGGCCAAACGATCGATGCAGAGTATGCTGGCGATGTGAAATGTGCCGTAGGTGACGGCGTGCAGGACTTGTGACGACAGAATCAGGACCGGTGCGCGTGCGAAATAGAGCAAGATCCAGCGGAGGGCGGCCACGGCAAAGGAGAAAACCAGCACTTTTTCCAGGGCATACCGTTTGAATATTAATTCGGATTTGACCATGATAAGGATTTCAGCGAGCGACGCCACGGCCCAGGCAAGACCGATGAAGGTGCGAGAATAGCCGAGGTTTTCGAGGTGAATCGAAAAGAAACCGTAGTAAGCGCCGTGGCTCACCAGCATGAGGAACCCGCTCGACAGAAAAAGAATCACGCGCCGGTTCAGCAGGCTGCCAAACGAGGGGTGCCGAAAGGGAAGCCGGTCGGACGTGGAACCGGGCATCCGCAGGGCTCCAACAGCCTGAAGCAGCGAGCCGACCAGAATGAGCACCACTGTCAATCGGATCGGGAAAAAATCCATGGCCCGCCCCAGCCCGATAACCACCAGAATGAAGCCGATCGAGCCCCAGACCCTGACCGTTCCGTATATCTCCTTCCGGTATGCCAGCTGATCCATGGTAAAGGCCTCCAGAAAAGAGATGATCGGAGCGTAAAAAGCGACGTAAGCAACGGTGATCATCAACATCGGCCAGAAGTCGCCGGTAAAGAGAAAAAATATCCAAATCAGGGTACTGACGGCACTGCAAAGAATATAGATCGTCCAACGTCGCTGAAATCGATCGGCGAGAAAACCCCAGGCAAGCGAGAAAATGACCATGACCACCGACCTGACGGCCGACAGGATACCGATTTGAGCGCCGTTGAAACCGAGGTGATAACAATACAGATTGAAATAGGGAAGATAGATACCAAGGACACCGAAGTACAGGAAATACTGGAAACGGATGGCCAAGAGGAGACGTCTGGAGGTCATAATGCCACCGTATTTACGAATAGGGCCATTAAGCCCGGACCGGGGCACCGGGCTCTCGCAGAGGCAGGGAAACCGTTACTGAAGGAATGACATCTGTGCAGAGCAATCAGTCAACGTTCACATTGATCTGCTTGGGTTTTTCTTCTTCCGGTTTCGGCACCTCGATCTCGAGGACACCATCTTTGAACCGGGCCTTTATCTTGTCGGGGGTTACCGTATACTGCAGGTTGAAGGACCGGCTGAACGATCCGTAAGTCCTTTCCCTACGGTAATACATTTCTTCCTTGATCTCGGATTCGGCTTTGCGCTCGCCCTTGATGGTCAATACGTTGTCTTTGACCTCGACCGATACATCCTCTTTCTTGATTCCCGGCAGTTCGGCCTTCAAAACCACGGCGGTCTCACCCTCGTAGATATCCACGGCCGGACGCCAGACGCCCGGACTCAGGTCTTCTTCCCTGTCCCTCGCCCTCGGGAAGGCATCTTCAAAGAGTCTGTTGATACGTTCCTGCAATGTGGTCACCTCTCTGAACGGATCCCATTTGACAAGAGCCATTGTTTCTTCCTTCCGTTTTTATATAATTAGAATTTAGAAAAAATTTAATCATAGCGGGTCTTCTGTCAAGCGCTGGCGGCCATCGCGCACTCGTTTAAGCTTACGCATATACCGCAGCCTTTCAGGTCTCCGTCAGAACCGGGGCACAGTCGGAATTCGCTGCAACGGGTCCCTTTACAAACCCGTGTTTCAGTGTTAGATTCAAAAATAATTGTGTATAAAACAATGGGATTCACGGTACCATTGAAGAAGGAGTTCAGGAAAAGTGGACTACATCAAAATCCGATTCGGAAACGATTTTGACCAAATTGCCTCCCAATTAGAAAGAAGTTTCGAGGACATGTTTCGGCCTGTGAAGCCGATGTTCGCCTCCTCGGAGTGCAACTGGACGCCTCAAATGGACATCTATGAAACGCCTGAAGAGATCATTGTTCTGGCCGAGGTGGCAGGTGTTGAAAAAGACAACCTCGATGTCGAGATCAACAGTCGGGCCATCCATATTCAGGGCCGCCGTAATCCGATGCCGCGGACTGAAAAAGCCACCTACAGGCTGGCCGAAATTCAATACGGACGCTTCGAACGGATACTCTACCTCCCGGTCCCCATAGATACCGAGGTGATTTCATCTTCCTATAACAACGGCTTTCTGCAAATTCGCCTGGTAAAATTGATGCGGGACACAACTCACACAATACCGATCGAAGAGGGATAAGACGCCGCGCCTTTAAATTGAGGCGACAGACATCCTCACGATCGGCTCATCGCCGCTTCCGGAGACAAAAAGACCGGAGCGAACCCCATCTGCAGAAATCGTTCGAAAATCGCTCCCCTTTTTGCCGTTACCGTCCCTGCCGCTTAGGGTTCGCGAAAAAATATGTTAGTGATTTTGGGCGTTGAGGCGCCCGGCCGACAAGGCGTAAAATCGCAGGAATATCTGGATATTCCGAGATTTTACAACGCAGCCGGACGGGATGCATCGGCGTCCAAAATGGTAAGTTTTTTTTGAGCGTGCCCTTAGGGTTCCCGAAAAAATAAATTGGTGATTTTGGGCGTTGAGACGCCCGCCCGACTCAAAAAGTGGTTGATAAATTTCAGAAAAACGGGTATTTAAATGCAGAGTAGTCGATTGCCTCGTGCGTTGCCCCTTTCGTCTGCAAACACCGACTTGATTCGATACCGGCGGATGCATCAAAGCGACTTTACACAACCAAGAACCGTAAACCGCCTTTTTGGCGCCGGACTGTGTCTGGTCGCCATCCTGTTCTTTTTCACCAGTTGCACGAGCGTCACGCCGCGCCCGCGGGCCGGCACCAAGGCGTCGCAGCCCAAACAGTCAAAACCGTATCAGATCGATGGGGTGTGGTATTACCCGCGAGCCGATGCCGACGGTTTCCGCCAGTCAGGCTTGGCCTCATGGTATGGTGACCCTTTTCATGGCCGCAAGACCGCCAACGGAGAAACCTACAACATGCACGGGATATCGGCCGCCCACAAGACCCTGCCGTTCAATACCGTTGTCAATGTACGCAACCTTGACAACGGCCGAGATATCCGGGTGCGTATCAACGATCGTGGCCCGTTCGTCCGCAACCGGGTTATCGATCTGTCCTATGGAGCTGCCCGACAAATCGGTCTTGTGGGACCCGGAACGGCCCGGGTCGAACTCATCGCACTCGGAGCCGTGACCGATGCCAACGAATCGGTCACGGCGAACCGAACCTATGCACCCGTTGACTACAATTCGGGAAAGTTCACCTTCCAAGTCGGCGCCTTCCGCGACCGCGGCAACGCTGAAAGGCTCAAGCTAAAATTGGGAAGCGCCTACAAGAACGCCCATATCTGCACCTTCGACGCCGGTGACGGCCTGTATTATCGCGTTCGTGTCGGCGATTTCGCCAGCCTGGAGGAAGCCCGCAAAGGCGAAGAAATTCTACTCCGGAACGGATACCCCGCGTTCGTGGTGGCTGAATAGTCCCTGCAATCGTTAGAAAGATCGCAGAAAATATCGCAGGCCATAGGACTGAAAACTGGCGCATCCGATTAAGCCGCAACCAGTGCGGTAGAGAAACGTTCAGCCATTGAAACCCCCCAGTTCAAGTGATAAGGTCGTTTTCCTCGACCGCGACGGGGTCATCAACCGTGACTCCCCGGCTTACATCAAGAGCTGGGCAGAATTCGATTTTCTACCGGGGAGTCTGATGGCCCTGCGGCGGCTGACGGCCGCCGGATTTACCCTTATCATCCTCTCCAACCAATCGGCAGTCAACCGCGGCATACTGAGACTGGAAACCCTACTGGACATGCACCGGAGACTGCGGGCCGACGTCGCCGCGGCGGGCGGGTGCATCACGGACATCTTTTTCTGCCCGCACCGGCCGGAAGAAGGATGCGCCTGCCGTAAACCGCTGCCGGGTCTGCTCCGAAAAGCGTGCAGCCAACACGGGATCAACCCGTCCCAAACTATCATGATCGGTGACAGCGTCAAGGATATCGAATGCGCCCGCAATGCCGGCTGCAGTCAGGCGCTGCTGGTCAAAACCGGCAACGGCCTCAGCGCCGCCGCAACTCTCGAACGCAGGGGCATCCCGGTCGCATATGTGGCCGAAGATCTCCGTGATGCGGCGGATTGGATTCTGAGCCGGATTCCCTGAACGCCGTTCCCGGTATATACGACCCATAGGCGTTTATAAACATTGGACGATCCCATGACCTGTCGCAGCGCCCTTCAAACGGTCACCCTTGAAGGGCACATCGAAAAAGTTTCCTTTCACAACCGGGAAAACCAGTTCACGATTGCGCGGTTTCAGGTCACCGGCACCGATAACCTGATCACCGTGCTCGGCCTCCTGCCCCACCCCCATCCAGGATCCTTGCTGCGCATCACCGGCACCTGGGAAACTCACGCCCGTTATGGTCAACAGCTTCGCATCGTCACCGCGGAAACGGTGCTGCCGGCAACCATCGACGGCATCCGCCAATACTTGGCTTCCGGATTCGTCAAGGGCGTCGGTCCCCGCACCATCGCTCGTCTGGTCAACCATTTCCAGGGGGAAACCCTGGCGGTAATCGAAAACGCGCCTGCCCGCCTGAGTGAGGTGAAAGGTATCGGTCGCCAAACCGCGCAGCGAATCTCCGAGGCCTGGAGGACCGAGCATGCCTTCCGAGGCCTGGTCCGGTTCCTGCAAGAAAACGGTGTCAATACACTCTATGCCGGCCGAATCTTTTCAGCTTACGGCGCCGAATCAATTTCGGTCATTCAAAACGAGCCTTTACGTCTGTCCCACGACTTTCCACGTATCGGCTTCACCATTGCAGATGCCGTCATGCAGCATTCCGGAGTGCCCTTTGACGATCCCCGCCGGGTAGAGTCCTGCATCCTGCATCTGCTGGGCGAAAGCCTCAATGACGGCAACACCTTCGTTCCGGCGACCGACCTTGCAGAGCGTTGCCGACTTGTCTTCAAAATCGACGACGAGTCAATCGCCACCGCCTGCCGCAACCTGGAGGAAGCAGACGAGGTGGTGATAGAGGACCGGCCGGTCGATCCACCGCTGCAGGCCGTTTATCTTGCGGCTCTCCACCGCGCCGAAGGCACCATCGCCGCCCGCATCAAGGCCCTGCTCTCATTTCCGGTCCGCCCGCCCGAAATGGACCGGGACCGCATCGCCGCACAAGTTCTCGCCCGGCTGGCCATCGCGCTCTCTTCAGAGCAGACGGCTGTTATCGCCAATATTTTTACCTTCCGGGTCGCCATCCTCACCGGTGGTCCTGGCACCGGTAAAACCACATTGATCCGCTCGATTACCGCCGTCTTCGAATCTCTCGGAAAACAGATCGTTTTGGCGGCTCCCACAGGAAGGGCTGCCCGGCGACTCGCACAGGTCTCCGGACGCAAGGCGCACACGATCCACCGGCTCCTGGGATACAAACCTGTCGAAGACGGATTCGAGCATAACGCGGACAATCCCCTCCAGGCCGATGTCGTTATCATCGACGAGGCTTCCATGGTCGACACCCTGTTGATGGCCCAGCTACTTCAAGCCGTTCACGTGTCGTCCCGTCTGATTCTGGTCGGGGATGTCTTTCAACTGCCATCCGTCGGAGCGGGCAATGTCCTGGCCGATCTGATCCGCTCACAAGCGATCCGGACCTTCGAGCTGAACGAAATCTTTCGGCAAGACCGCGAGAGTGCCATCATTCTAAATGCCCATCGTGTCCGCAGCGGTACTCAACCGGTAATCGCGCCCTCTGATTTTTCCAGTCACGCTACGGACTTCTACTTTTTCGAAGAGGAACGCCCGGAAGCCGTCCTGGAAACCATCGTCGACCTGTGCCGTCGAGGGGTCCCGAAACATTTTGCCCTCGATCCCATCAACGATATTCAGGTGCTCACACCCATGCACAAGGGAGTTGTGGGCACGATCAATCTCAACCGCGTACTGCAGGAACGCCTGAATCCGCATCCGGAAGGGCTCCGGATCGGGGGACGATCTTTCAAACCGGGCGACAAGGTCATGCACCTGAAGAACAACTACCGTAAAGACGTCTACAACGGGGATAGCGGTATTCTGCGCAACATCGATCAAAAAAAAGAAATCGCGGCCGTCGATTACGACGGCCGTATCGTGGACTACGATTTCACTGAACTCGAAGAAATCGGCCCGGCCTATGCCGTCACGGTCCACAAGTCCCAGGGGGCCGAATACCCGGCGGTGATCATTCCGATAGTGGTCCAGCATTTTGTCATGCTCCAGCGCAATCTCCTCTATACCGCCATTACCCGCGGCAAGCAGCTGGTCGTTTTGATCGGCACCCGCAAGGCGCTCGACATCGCCTTGCAAAACGACCGCCCCCGTCAGCGACTCTCCGGGCTGACCGATCGGTTGATCCATTGACCGCTTTGACTGTTTGTATTAGATTAACAATTGAAAGGACTAAAAAATATTATTATGCCGCTGAAGAATGCTCAGGAACACCTTTTGTATATTCGATGCGGCGGCCACAGGGAGACACAACTGTATAGACCACGCTGAAACGTCATCTCTTACGTCATCACTTCCATCGACCATTCTCTCTTCTGATCCGGCCAACTACCTCCGCTGACGTCATTCTCTCAGGCACCCAGAGGAAGATCTTCTTTTCACCTCAACCGGCGCAGCCTGTGCGTTTGTTTCTCTTCAGACCGACGCAGACATTACAATCCGGCGCAAGAATAAGCACCTTTGTCGGATTAAACCGCCGGCTACCGCCGTCTCCATTTGCGCTCTTTGTTCTCATTACATGCCGGAACGAACGTGCGGTGTTCAGACGGGAGGTATCAAAATGTATGTTCAGCAAGCAAATTTTTTCTTCGGAACGAGTATGACCTTTGCCAATGAGATCATGAAAACCGCCGAAAGGGAATTTCACCCAACGGGCACAGTCATTTTTAAGGAAGGAGAGACCGCCGAACACTTCTATGTGCTTTTAGAGGGCCGGGTGCTTATCAGCATCGGCGAATCCGGCCACGTCGTCTACATTGTCAGCCATGGCGGCGAAGCATTCGGATGGTCGAGTCTCGTAGGGCGCGAACGGTATTCTGCATCGGCCGAAAGTGTCGAACCGACAACATTAATGTCGTTTAAGCGGGAACGGTTTCATCAGGTTCTGGCAAAAGATCCGGTCAACGGAATGGTTCTTTACAAAGGCCTGGCCAATACGCTTGCGGGACGCCTCCTGGAAACCTACCGCATGATCTCAGGCCTCTCGTTGAGCGGGCAAACGGTTGCGTCCGCCAGCGGGCAATTCATGTCTGACGACCCCGCTCGGTAGGGTCTGCCGGTTGATTTTTCTTTAGGCCGGCGGACGCCAAAACGAGAGCGGTACCGCTTCAGTTCCTCCTCAATCCGGCGATTGAAGGTGGCAGGAATGAACAAATCGACAGTCGATCAGTGGAAGGCCAAAATTATCAGCCCGGAGGAGGTGATCCGGAAAATCAAACCCGGAATGAGCATCTTCATCGGGACCGGCGTGGCCGAGCCACGTACCCTGGTCAGGACCCTGATGAACAGCACTGCCGGCAACCTCAACGATCTGGAACTCATTCAGTTGGTCAGCTTCGGCGACGCCATTTCCTTGGGAAAACTCCGATCTCAACAGTACCGCCTTAAGACCTTTTTTTCCGGCTGGGTCTCCCAGGATGCCATTATGGAGGGGCGGGTCGATTTGATTCCAAGCCGCTTCGCCTGGATTCCGGACCTGATCGAATCCGGTCAAATCCCGGTTCATGCCGCATTTGTGCAGATCACCCCACCGGACAAAAACGGCAATTGCAGTCTGGGGCTCGCAGTGGATGCGGCCCGGCAGGCAATGGAAAAGGCCACGCTCGTCATCGGCGAAATCAACCGCCAGGTTCCGCGTACCTTCGGTGACACTTTCGTGTCCGTCTCGGAGTTCACCCACCTGGTAGAGGCTCGTGATGCTCCCATCTATTTCGATCGATTCCCGGTGGATGCCGTTTACGACCAACTCGCCGTTCGGGTGGCCGAACTGGTCGAGGACCGCAGCTGCATTGCCTTTTCCATCGGGCCGCTGTTTGAAGCTCTGGGCCGTCACTTGGTCCATAAAAAGCATCTGGGAGTGCACTCTCCGGTCTTTACCGATGCCCTGATGGACCTTGTAACAGCAGGTGCCGTTACCAATCGGTCCAAGGGGACTTACCGGGGCAAATCCTTAGCCTCCTACGCCATCGGAACGCCGGAGCTGTTCACCTGGCTGGATCAAAACCCTCTGGTCGAGTTTCAAGCGATAGACAAGGTGTTCAACCCGAGTCAAATCGGCCGTAATGCGCATTTCACCGCCGTCGTTGCCGCCCGCAAGGTCGACCTTTACGGCCGTATCGTGTTGCAGATCGGCAAGGGCACCGTGGCGACAGGACCGGCCGAAGTGGCCGACCTTGTGAGTGGTGCCGAAATTTCCCCCGGTGGGCGGACGATTTTTGCCCTGCCAAGCCGAAACAGAAAAGGCATCTCCAACATATTGATTTCTATCAAGGAGTTCCCTAACCAGTTCAAATCGCGAGAGTCGGTGGACGTGGTGGTCACGGAATACGGAATTACGCGCTTGAAGGGCTTCACCCTGCGCGAACGGGCGCAGGACTTGATCGATATCGCCCATCCAGCCGATCGTCCTCTGCTCATTGAACAGGCCAAAGCCGCCAATATCATTTATCCGGATCAAATATTTCTGGCCGACAGCGCCCATCTCTACCCGGCCGCTGTTGACGAGATCAGCCGATTGAAAGACGGCACAGCTGTTCGCTACCGGCCGATGAAGCCGTCAGACGAAGAACAGATGCGTCAGCTGTTCTACCGGTTTTCAAATGAAGCGGTGTATTATCGCTATTTTGGCCATGTGAAGGCAATGCCCCACGCCAAGATGCAGCAGTATGTCAACGTCGACTGGAGCAACACGATGTCAATTGTCGGACTGGTTGAAAGCGGCGACAAGTCGCGGGTGATCGCCGAGGCGCGCTACATTATCGAGCGAGAGCGGCCGTACGCCGAGGTGGTCTTCGTCGTCGACGAAGCCTACCAGGGACAGGGCATCGCAACTTACATGTTTCGGATGCTTGTTCGTCTGGCAAGGGAAAGAGGGGTTCAAGGGTTCACTGCGGACGTGCTTTTTTCGAACCTGGGAATGATGAAGGTGTTTCGCAAAGGCGACCTGCCGGTCAAAGCGGAACTGAAAGATGGAATTTATCACCTCTTCATTCCGCTCTACGATAACCGATCCTGATTCCACATCACCGGACATGTCCGAGAAAGGAGACACTATGAAAGGCAAAGCCCGATCCATTGAGCGAATCGTGGAGGAGCAGATTAAAAACTGGCAATTGAGCCAGGTGGAAAGAAGAAAGAAAAAGGTTTCGACACCGGTGATTACCATTTCACGAGAGCCGGGCAGTGGCGGGCGCCTGCTGGCAGAGGAAATTGCCCGCGAGCACGCGTTTGATCTGTTTCATCAGGAAGTGCTCCACAAAATGGCAGCCAGTGCTAAAGTAAATGCAACATTACTGGGAACCCTTGACGAACGAGCCCTCAACACCCTTGAAAACTGGATTGCCTCACTCGTTCATGAACGTCACTTGTGGCCGGATCAGTACATGCAACATCTCATGAAGGTGATCGGAATTATCGGTAAGCACGGTGGGGTTGTCGTCGTCGGGCGCGGTGCCAATTATATTCTACCGCCCGAAAACCGCTTCCGGGTCCGCGTGGTCGCCCCCCTGGAGATTCGTATTGGTCATGTGGCCCGAAATTTCGATGTGTCGCGGGATGAGGCCAAAAAAAGAGTCATACGCACCGAATCAGACCGCCGCGCGTTTATCCGAAAGTATTTTAATGCCGACATATCCGAGCCCACCCAGTATGATCTGGTCATCAACACCGAAAATATCAGCATCGAAACGGCTGCAAAAACCGTCGGCAGTGCCGTCGGAATTTAACACGAAAATAGAATGTATTCGGAAAAAAGGTGGGCACATAATGCAGCAGCACCATAAAAAAGTTCGAAGCGATTGTTAAAGTGTTTTTTTTAAAATAAGGACTAGGCGTCTGATTCCGGATTCGTGGGGATCGGGATTTTTATGAATTCGATCCCCTCTTCCTTCAAGGTCTTTTCCTCTTCCGGCGAGCTGGTCCCGCGGATATTGCGCTGCTCGGTGACCCCATAGTGCATTTTCAGCGCTTCTTTGGCGAATTCGCATCCGACGTTGTCGAAATTTTTTTCGATGAAATCGGTTATTCTGAGGCTGAGTTCCTCCATTTGAGCCGCCGTGCTTTCGGATGATAGGGAAGACCTGGCGGATGATTTTATTGCAAAGGTCGACGGAATTCTCGTGACGGCCGTCATATCACACACCGGACAGGCAATCAGACCCTTTTTTTCCTGATCTTTGAAAGTATTCTCGTCTTCGAACCATCCCTCGAAAGAATGTCCGTTGACGCATTGGAGATCGTATGCAATCATACTGTTTTACCTGTTGAAAATTTAATCATCCCCGCCGAGGAGCGCAATTCGGAACCGGTTGAACCCTTTCTGAAAGCGATATAAATTCAATTAGTTTTAAAGAAAGTATTGACAGATTATTCTTTGACACGGAAAATACATCATACAATCTGCCGCTGGTTTCGTCAAACCCCGTCTGAAAATGAAGACGTTAAAGGTTCCGGGCAATTCACCACGCCGGAAGAGTGGACGGCGTCGAGTCTGCCTCACCCTTGTGGCGACACTTTTGCGCACCATGCCCGCAATCCCGTAACAGTGTTTGGCAAGCGGCAATCGCCTGAATGTTAGCATGACAATCGAATCGGATTTTCTGATTATTGGCAGCGGAATCGCCGGCCTCTCTTTTGCTCTCAAAGTCGCCGAACATGGCAGCGTGGCGCTGGTCACCAAGAAGGCCATGATGGACAGCAATACCAATCTGGCCCAAGGCGGAATCGCGTCCGTGTTGAGCCCGCTGGATTCATTTGACCTTCACATTCGTGACACCCTCGCGGCCGGAGACGGGCTCTGCAATCCGGACGTCGTTGAAATTGTCGTCACTCAGGGACCGGAACGCATCCGGGAGCTCATAGCTCTGGGCGTTAGTTTCAATCTGAAAGCGACACCGGACACCGCTTCTAATGCAGAGACCTTTGACCTCGGTCAGGAGGGCGGCCATAGCCGAAAGCGGATCGTGCATGCCCAGGACATGACCGGCCGGGCCGTCGAACAGGTTCTGGTGGAGTGCGCCCGCAACCATTCTCGCATCACGCTTTTCGAAGATCATATCGCTATCGACCTGATCACTTGCTCGACCCGCATGAAGCGGGGGTTGGTCACCACCACCCATGAAGACTTCTGCTGCGGCGCTTACGTTCTGAATCGTCGGACCAATCAAATCGACACCTTCAAATCCAAGATCACGCTCCTGGCTGCCGGCGGAGCCGGCAAGGTCTATCTCTACACCAGCAACCCCGACATCGCCACCGGTGACGGGATCGCCATGGGCTACCGCGCCGGGGCCACGGTTGCCAACCTTGAATTCGTTCAGTTCCACCCGACCTGCCTGTTCCACCCGCAAGCCAAGAATTTCCTTATATCGGAAGCCGTGCGCGGTGAAGGCGGCACCCTGGTCGACCGGTCCGGGCGCGCTTTCATGGAAAACTACGACCCCCAAAAAGACCTGGCTTGTCGGGATGTGGTCGCCCGGGCGATCGATACAGAGCTGAAAAAAAGCGGGGAGGACTGTGTTTTTCTGGACATATCCCACCGGCAGGCGGACTTCATCCGCAGCCGCTTTCCGAATATATACGAAAAATGCCTTGATTTCGGAATCGATATGACCGCCGAACCGATTCCGGTGGTTCCTGCGGCGCATTACATGTGCGGCGGTGTGGCAACGGACCTCAACGGGCGGACGGATATCCGCCGCCTATATGCCGTTGGTGAAACCGCTTGCACCGGTCTGCATGGTGCCAATCGCCTGGCCAGCAACTCGCTGCTCGAGGCCTTGGTGTATGCCCAAAACGCGGCCGGCACAGCCGTCAAAGAACTGCGGAATAGAGATTTTGGACCCGCCCCTGAGACACCGAACTGGGACGAAACCGGCACCACTGACAGCGATGAGATGATCATGGTGTCTCACAACTGGGATGAAATCAGACGCCTGATGTGGAATTACGTCGGCATCGTGCGTTCCGACAAGCGGCTGGAAAGAGCCCGGCGACGAATCGAGAATGTCATGAAAGAAATCCAGGAATACTACTGGAATTTCAAGGTGGTCTCCGATCTGGTCGAACTTCGCAATATCGCCACGGTTGCGGAACTGATCATCCGGTGTGCCGCGCACCGCAAAGAAAGCCGGGGATTGCACTACAACATTCAGTATCCGCACCGCGATGACCTGCGCTGGAAAAAGGACACCGTTCTGCGAAGACCCCTTGTCGGCTGATCGCGAACCGCTTGCGACAAATCACGTGGAAATTATTGACAAAAAATCGAAAATGGCTATATTTCTCACTATTTTTTAACATCGACAGGAAACCACTTAATGACAGGTCAGTACCTTCTACTGATGACCCTGATATTACTGTCGGGGTTTTTCTCCTCAGCTGAAACAGCGTTGTTTTCTATCAGCAGGGCCCGGGCCCGGTATCTCGCCAAAAAAGGAGACCGGATCTATTTGCTGATCAAAAAAATGAAAGAAAACCCCCATCGTCTTCTGGCAACCATTCTAATCGGTAACAATCTGGTAAACATCGGTGCCTCGGCTTTGGCCACCGTCATCACCATCGGACTTGTGGCGAACCATGCCGTCGGCATCACCACAGGCGTGATGACCTTACTGATACTGGTTTTCGGGGAAATTTTCCCAAAATCGCTGGCAACCCGCAACAATGTTCTCGTTGCCCGTCTGGTCATTCGACCGATCTACTGGCTCTCGATCATTTTTTACCCGATAATCCTTTTTCTCAACTTCATTCCGCTGATCACCGGAAAGATAAAGCACAAGCCGATCGTAACCGAGGAAGAATTGATGACGTTCGTGGAGGTCGTCGAAGAGGAAGGCGAAATCAAGGAGCAGGAAAAAGAGCTGATCCACAACATCTTCGAATTCGACGACACCAATGCCTCGGAAATCATGACCCCCAGAGCGGACATGTTCGTCATCGAGGCCGATGAAAAGCCGGATCTGGAAAAGTTTGTCGAATCCGGTTATACCCGTTTCCCGGTTATCGAAGGGGACATCGATCATGTGATCGGCATTCTGAACATAAAGGATCTCTTTCTTCACTATGTCACGACCAACGGCGAGACTTCTCTTCGCAAAATCATGCAACCGGCCTATTTCGTGCCGGAAAACAAGAAGCTCGATTCCCTGCTGCAGGCGTTCAAGAAAAGAAAACAGCACATGGCGATCGTCGTGGATGAACACGGCGGCGTATCCGGTCTGATCACACTGGAAGACGCTTTGGAAGAAATTGTGGGCGAGATCACCGATGAAACCGACAAGGATCAGCCTCAGATCATAAAAATAAAGGCCGACGAGTGGGTGGTTCCCGGCAAATCGGAAATCGAGGACGTTAACGAAAAAATACCCATGAACATCCTCGAATCAAAGGATTATGATACCTTTTCCGGTTATGTGCTCAACTCGATCGAACGAATCCCCAAAGAAAGGGAGGAGATCCAGATCGGCAATTTTCTCATCACGGTCAAGGAGATGGACGGCAACCGCATCCGGGAGTATGTCGTCCGTCAGCAGAAACAAGTCCCCGAACCGGAGAATCTGTAAAAAGAGCCCGAATCGGGTTCGTTTATTTTAAAAAGATTTTAAACATAGATCCGCCGCCGGGTCTCACATAATCTCGCTCATCCGCTTGAGAGCTTCCTTTTTCCCGATGACAACGATCACATCTCCGGCGTCGAGTTTTTCGGAGGGCAGCGGGTTGTAGATCATCTCCCCCGAGGTTTTTTTGATTGCCACAATAATCACACCATAATTTTGACGAAGGTGGCTGTCGATCAGGTTCTTACCGACCAACGTCGACCGGTCTCCAACCCTGGCCTCTTCCATCGCCAGACCCAATTTGCGGTTGGCCATGGCAATGTCGATAAAATCGACCACGGTCGGACGCTTCAACACCTCGGCCATACGCCGCCCCCCGAGCAGATAAGGGGAAACAACGCGGGAGGCCCCCGCTTTTATCAGTTTGGCTTCGTTTTTGACATCCGAGGCGCGGGACAGGACAAAAATGTCGGGTTGCAAACCTTTCGCCGTCAGGGTGATGAAGACGTTGTGGGCGTCCGAACGGACGGCTGTCACGATCCCCTTTGCGCTCATGATACCGGCCTTTATCAAGGCCTCTTCGGAGGTGGCATCCATATTGATGTAGAGGTAGCCTTCCTTTTCAAGGTCGCTGTTTTTCGAGGGGTCTTCCTCGATGATGACAAACGGTATGCTATCCTCCTGCAGTTCCTTGCAGATGATGCTGCCGATCCGGCCGTAACCGCAGATGATGAAGTGTCCTTGCATGGCGGATATATTTCTTTCCAACTTTCTTCTCCCGAATATTCTGCCGAGCTCGCCCTCGATGAACATTCTCAGCAAGGTGCCGATGGTGTACGCCATTGTCGTAATGCCGGTGCTGATGATCAGAATGGTAATGATTCGCCCCGATATCGACAGCGGCTTGATTTCACTGAACCCCACCGTACTGATCGTTATGAGCACCATATAGAAGGCATCAAAGAAGGGCATGCCTTCGAAGATGTGATAGCCAACAGTACCGAATGCGATGATGCAGAATAGCAGAATAAATGCTAAGCGAATCCGTCCGGAATCCATTCAAACGCCCTTCGGTCTGACAGCCGGTTTCGATTTGATACCACCGGTCCTGTTAATCTTATCCAACATAATACAAGGCATCTATTTTATAAAAGTGGGGGTGCTTTCGGAGAAGTACGGCGGCGCCATCCGGACAGTCGCCGCCGCGAGGGTCTGGTGACGGAAAGATGAACCGGCGGCGAACCGCCGGTTTCAACTGTCGACAATTTTTAGTGAAAACCCGTCATCGTCGAGCCGGTAATACCGTTTACTTGACGGCTTCCTTCAGGGCTTTGCCCGGTACAAACTTGGGAACTTTGGTGGCTTTGATTTTGATTTCTGCTCCGGTCTGCGGATTTCTGCCCGTGCGGGCTTTGCGCTTGGCCACCTTAAATGTCCCGAAGCCGACGAGAGTGACATCATCGCCTTTTTTGAGCGCCTTGGTGACGGCCGCGAGCAACCCGTCGACAGCGGCTTGGGCATCTTTTTTCGAGGCGAGCACCTGTGACACTTCGTTGATTAGATCTCCTTTGTTCATCCGATCATCTCCTTTCTTTCTTCTTTTATAGGTTAAGGGTCACGGTAACAAATCATTCCACAAGATTGGGCTGGATTTGGGGCCTTCTACGAGGCACATCCAGCGTCGCATTTAAAGATACGTTTCGGTGGATGTAACGCGCCAGATTGGCAAACAGATGGGCCAAAAGACAAGCAAGATGTGGAATTATTTTTTGCTGGGGCCCTAAGTACCCGGGAAACGTAATGATCCTTCCGAAGGTTTACGTGCGTTAGGCGATCGGCGCCCGCCCAGCGCCCTATAGGCTTTTTTTGCATTGCGGACAGTATTTCCGGGGGACCCCCCGGCCGGTCCACGGAAAATTCATGGCGTGTCTGGCCCCGCATTTGGGACAGATGCACTCGACAATGATTTTTTCGAAATCCGGTATCTCGCCAGGCACCGCATCATCGCCACCGTCGGCATACGCTGGTGTCGGATACACCTCACTGCCCGGTATCTTTTTGGCAACAACGCGCACTTTACTTTACCTGTAATTGGATTCAAACTGCAGTGAGAGCCCGCTCGACAACATCAGCAATCGTGGCGACCACGATGGTCTGCACGATAGAGGAGATCCGGAGTACCGTCGTCTTCATCCGGGAATTCTTCATCATCGAGGGTAAGCGCCTCCTCTTCAATGATGAAGGTTCGAATGATGATAGCACTGTTTTTTAAAAGATACAATCGGCCTGTTCTATACATATAGAATTTCCGGATGTTTTCAGGATTTCCTTTTGTGCATGACGGCTAACGGCCGAAAATGCCTGCTCGGCCAAATGGTCCCCGGGAGAACCGTTGATTCGGATTTATATGACCGTATGATCAGCCTGGTTCTGAAGATAATCGAGCTGACCTTCCAGCAGTTCTTTGAGATACGAAAGATCGTCCTTCTTCATTGCAACCCCCTGCGCTATTTGATCCCGTTCTCGACTTCCGCCCGGTGGTACCACGCTTGGATGGCGTCTCTCAACGAATCCAAGACGCAAAAATAGCCGCAAAGCACCACGTGTCAAGTGGGTTGAACAAAAAAGTATCACAAAGTAATCTTTTTGCATAGTGGATTTAATTTACAATAGCAATCTCAGCATAGAGGCTTTAAGGGTCACGGTAAGAAATAATTCCACACGATTGCGCAGGATTATGGTTTGTCTACAAGGCACATCCACCTGCGCATATCGGGATACGTTTGGGTGGATGTAACGCAGTAGACGGGCCATAAGACAAGCAAGAGGTGGAATTATTTTTTGCCGGGGCCCTACGGTAATGGTTTTGGACGGCGTTATCAATCCTCGGCGTATTACATTACAGCTTATCCCTCTGGCCTTGCCAAAAACCTTATCCTAAAGCCGATAACAGCAGGAAGTGGGAGGACGGGCCAATTTGGATATCTAAAGGTCTCCGATAGAACATCGATTATGGCTTTTTCTCGTGTAATTTGATATCCACGGCCTGAGCGCCGGGAAATGGTATTTCAACGAAAAGACGGTACCGGGTGGAAGTTCCAAGTTCGGTATCATTAAGCAATTGGTTTCAATGAAAGACATGTTAAAAGACATTTTGACCAATCTGTTCCTGATCTGCCTGGGGAGCGTGATCAGCGCCGCTGCGATCAAAGGCATCTTGATTCCCAATCAGTTTATCAGCGGCGGTATAACCGGTCTGGCCCTCATCGTCTACTACATTTTCCCGGTTATTCCGATCGGAGTCATCTATTTTATAATGAACATTCCTCTTTATGTTCTGGGATGGCTTTCGATCGGTCAACGGTTTTTCTGGTACAGCCTGGTGGGCGTGATGGTCTTTTCACTGGCGGTGATGTTGCCCATACCGGTCTTTCACATTCACGACAAAATCCTGGCCGCCCTGCTGGCCGGCATCATCAGCGGAGGCGGTTCGGGTATTATCCTGCGCTCGAAAGGCTCTGCCGGCGGACTGGACATCCTGTCGATCATGCTGCTCAAACGCTATTCAATCCGCCTCGGTACCACCGTCTTGGCCTTCAACGCCTGTCTTTTGATTTTCGCGGCTTTCCGCTTCTCGTTGGAATCGGCGCTTTATGTTCTGATCTACATGTTCGTCACCTCACAGGTTCTCAACGTGGTGGTCACCGGATTGAGCCAGCGCAAGGCCGTCATGATCATCTCCACGCGCTGGGCCGATATCAACCGTCAGATTATCGACAAAATTGAGCGCGGGGTCACGATAGTCAGGGGGCAAGGAGGCTTTACGGGCCAAGAAACCCACATCCTCTATTCGGTGGTCACATTTCAGGAACTCTCTCGGCTCAAGTACATCGTCCGGCAGGTCGACCCCCGGGCCTTTGTTGTGGTGACCGAAACGATGGAGGTCATGGGCTACGGGATCGGCAACCAGCCGCACTGGTAGGGAACCGGAACGCGTCGACGACTGGCGGACCTATTTGAATCTCCTTGATTGAAACCGGCTTTCATGTGGTATAAAGTGGTGGTAGCGGTAAGGCCCTCAACATTTAACCACTTTACCCAATACCGATGGTCACTCCCATGAAAACACCCGTCTTTTTGAGAATTGCCGCGGTACTCATTGTCTTCCTGCTGCCGGCTATAACCGCCGGGCAGCCGTCGGGCTCCGGCCAATTGGCGGTGCCTCAATCCGCGGGATTGGTGCTCGGAGAAAGCACCGTCTGTGAAAACGTTCAAAACGGCAGTCCTGAGCAGGCCGCAGTTGCATTTTCCGTCAGTTTGAAACGGGTCTACTGCTACACCGACTTTAACACTGTCCCGGAAAAATCGTTCGCCTACCACAACTGGTATTTCAGGGACAACCTGAAGGCGAGCGTCAAATTGACAGTGCGACCGCCGCGATGGTCAACTTACAGCTCCATTCAAGTGCGCGATTCGGATAAGGGTCCCTGGCGGATCGAGATAACCAACGAGGAAGGCAATATCCTCAAAACGCTGCGTTTCAGTGTCATCGATTAGATTCCCATGACAACTCTGACCCATTTTTTCGCCAACATCCGCTGGCAGGATGTGCTCGACATCGTGCTGAACAGCTATGTCTTTTTTCGATTTTACATCCTGTTCAGAGGCACGAACGTACTGCGCGTACTTTTCGGCCTGGCGTGCATCTGGTTTGCCCAGAAGCTGGCGGTATCCCTCGGTCTGATCGTGTCGAGCTGGATTTCCCAGGAGATTACCGCCGCGGCGGCCCTGATAGTGGTGGTCATTTTCAGGAATGAAATCCGCGGCGTCCTTCAAACAAAGAACATCCGGGGTATCTTGTGGGAACTCCCGAAGCGGAGTATCACCACACCGATTGAGGTTATTGCCGAGAGTGCCTTTAAGATGGCCCGCAAGCACATCGGCGCACTGATCGTCGTCCCCGGCAGGGAAGACCTGGAAGAAATCGTTCAACACGGTCTCAAATGGCAGGGAACGATTTCGAGCGAAATGATTGTCAGCATCTTTTGGCCGGACAACCCGGTACACGACGGCGCGGCCGTCGTGCGGGGCGATCGGATCCGGGAAGTGGGATGCATTTTGCCCCTCTCGGTGCGCAAAGATCTCCCGTCGAATTACGGCACGCGCCACCGCGCCGCGTTAGGGCTGGCCGAAACCTCGGATGCGCTGGTAATCATCGTATCGGAGGAAAGCGGCGCGGTCGCCATTGCAAAGGACAGCCGAATCACCCGTATTCAGGACCCGGTGACCCTCGAAAAACACTTGAAGGAACACGCCGGCCAGCGTCTCAGGTCCCGATCCGATTTGATGAACGAAAAAATTGAACTCGGCCTTGCGGTTTTTCTATCGGCCGCTTTTACTTTAGGGATCTGGTTCAGCATTACGCGGGGGTTCGACACTCTGGCGAGCTTTGAAGTGCCGGTCGAATACAGAAACCGCGATCCCGCCCAACAGATCGTGAATACCTCCGCAAATACCGTCAAACTTCAGTTCAGCGGATCGCGATCCCTGCTCGACGCCATCAACCCCAATCAGGTGCGGGTGCGGGTCGATTTGAGCAAGGCCGCCACCGGGAGCAATTCATACACCATCACCCGCGAAGACATCACGCTGCCCCCCGGGGTTATTTTAAAGGATGTTCAACCGCCAGTGGTGGACGTAGATCTCGACATAACAGCGCAAAAAGAGCTTCCCGTGCAAGCGGATTTCGTCGGGAAGATGCCGGATGACCGGACATTGGCGCAGGTGCGTTTGGCGCCCTATAGCGTAACGGTTATCGGTGCCAACGGATTTCTCGATAAACTGTCGACGATTTACACGGAGAAGATCTCGGTGGCCGACCTCGAAGAAGGCTCGGGTGCCATCGAAGTCGGTCTGACCATCAACCCGGCAAAGCTGACGCTGGCCGCCGGCAACAGGGACACGGTTACGGTTTACTATACGATTCGAAAAAAGACGTCCTATAAATAGGCCCGTGCCCGAAAGAGTCGGCGATGGGCTGAAAGACGGACACCGGAAACGGTTGCCCGATCGGCTGGTCCCGCAAATGCGCCGTGAAAGCGTCAAACCCCGACCGCTGTCTGCATCAGCCGTGAGCGTCAACAGGCCCGGCCTGCCCGATACCGATGACTGAGTTCGCAAAAGATGAAGATCGCTCTACTGTTGATGACCCTGTTGATCCTGCCGGCAGCCGCGGCAACCGCCGATACGATTCCGGATCAATTCGATCTGGTCGCCGTCAAATTCACGGGAGTCGAAAGCGTTTCGGAATCCGAACTGGCCAAAACGCTGGCCGCCCAAATGCCTCCGATTTGGAAAGTCTGGCTGCCCTCGCCCGTTCTAAGTGCTGAGGATCTCGAAGAAGACCGGCTCCGCATCCAGCAGTTTTATCGTAATAACGGATACTACCAGACCGCGATCGCGGTTGCGGTAACGGTCTCGGGCGCAGAACCGGACCGAAGGGCCGAGGAGGCAGCCAGCGGAAATTCAGCGACCACTGAACCCGAAGAGAGCCCGACCGAGACGCTGCCACGCGTCAAGGTGACTTACGAGATCACTGAAGGCCCACCGGTCCTGATCGAATCAATCGATATGGCCATAACCAGTGCTGTAAAAGGAGTCGACCGGACGACCCTTCTGGCAGACACTCGCCTTGAAATCGGCCAGGTGTTCAAAGTGGCCGAATACGAAGAAGCCAAAAAAAACATCAACCGAACACTCGGCAACCGCGGATACCCTTTCGCCGAGGTCACCGGGCACGCGGTCGTCGATCCAAAGGTCAATCAGGCGAAGCTTTCGTTTCGCGTCATCCCCGGCCCACTGTGTGTCTTCGGGCCCACCACGATCAACCAGGAAGGAACCGAGGTCTCTGAAACGGTCATCCGGCGTGCATTGACCTACGCGGAAGGGGACGTATACGACGCGGACAAGGTCGAGACCAGCCGGCGCAACCTTTTCAGACTCGACGTTTTCAGAGTCGCGGTCATTAAACCCGAAGGGCCGCCGACAGCCGAAGATGGTCCGGTTCCGATGCGTGTTCAACTCAAATCGAAAGACCGCCGGAGTGTCCGACTCGGCGTCGGTTACGGCACCGAGGATAAGCTGCGGCTCCAGGCCGCTTTGACATACCGCAACCTGGCCGGTTTAGGCGGCCGGCTGACCTTCAGTGCCCGCACGTCATCCGTGCTGAAAAACATTCAACTGGCCTACGATCAGCCATACTTTCTGGACGCCAGGAACAGTCTCAGCGCCAGAGCCGGGAACGAACTGGAAGACCCCCCCGCATACAAAAATCGCCGAATTTTCACCGATGTGGCCCTGAACCGCCAGCTTGGGCAGGACTGGTTTCTACGTCTGAGTTACGGCCTGTCGTCCAACAACGAGGAAAGTGTCGCCGCCGACGAGCCCTTGGACATCGAAGAACTGCCATTCTTGGCTGAGGATACGCTTGTATCCGTTGTCGGTATGGAGATCGCCCGTGACTCGCGGAACAATTTGCTGAATCCGACGACCGGTTCACTGCTGGGGGCAAAGATCTCTGTGGCACCCGATTTTCTCGGATCGGAGCTCACCTATTACCAACCGGTAATCGATGTCAAAAAGTATGTTCCGCTCTATAAAGATATCATCCTGGCCGGGCGGGTGCACCTTGAAACCATCCAGGAGATACAAGACAGTTCCTTCATTCCGGGCTTCAAACGGCTGTATCTGGGCGGCAGCGACACGGTGCGCGGCTACGCCTACCAGGAACTTCCGCCCCTTGACCGCAATGGCGATCCAATCGGCGGTCAGAGCAGTTTCAACGCCAGTGTCGAGGCGAGGTTTCCGATCTACAAAGAACTCTCGGGAGTCACGTTTCTGGACACCGGGTTGCTTGACAAAGATCCGTTTAGACTCAATTTTTCCGATATGCTTTACACTTGCGGAGTCGGATTGCGTTACAATACCGTGATCGGGCCGATCCGGGTGGACTTCGGTTACAAGCTCAACCCGCCGACCGGAAAAGACATCGGCGATTTCACCAATCCAAATGACATCATCGGCGACCGCTGGCGCTTTTATATAAACATCGGACAAGCATTTTAGAGAGATGCGAAAATCCCGCGTCGATCGATACCGGATGAGCGATCCTCGCAGACAGAAAGTATGAAAAAAACGCGCCCCGAAGAACAATCCGCACCTCGCGGGAGTGGCGAGAGCCGGCGGCAACGCCGTTTCTTAAAGCCGCTGTTAAAGTCTCTGGCCTATGTTCTGGCCGGCTTCGTCGCCCTGCTTGTCGTCGGAACAATTGTGCTGCAGATACCGGCGGTCCAGAAACGAGTCAAGGCACTGGCCGTGGAAACCCTGGAACGGCAAACCGGTCTGCGGCTGGAACTGGGGTCTTTGTCCGGAAATCTGTTTACGGATCTGAGCGTCACCGGTCTGCGCCTGGACGGTCGCACCGGCCCGCTTCTGACCGCCGAGCGTATTTCGATCGGCTATGCACTGCCGCTGCTGTTAAGGCGCATGCTGGTGATCCGGCACCTGCGTATCGATGGTCTTCAAGTCTTTTTGGTGCGGAAGGCGGACGGCACGTGGAATGTCGAAGAAGAAGCGCGCCGCTTTGCGACTCCTGAGAGCGACGCGCCATCCGGTTCGCCGTTCGAGGTTCTCGTTAAGCAGCTTGCGATCGACGCCGGAGCCCTCACCATCCGGGATGCGACGTCAGTGCCGCCCCGGATTCGGCACATCGAGCACATCCGACTCAACGTCCGGTTGGACATCGATTCAGAGCTGAAGGCCGATCTGCGACAGCTGGCCTTCAGCCTCGACGATCCCCGCATCGAGGTAACCGGACTCAAGGGTCGCGTGCGCTACGATCAAAAGGGTGAAGATCTCCAAATCAAGGGGCTCAATCTCAAAACGGGGGCTTCGGCATTGACCCTCGACGGCCACCTACAACTTCTGCAGCCGGACCCCGACGTCACCTTGACGGCACGAATCCATACCCTGGACCTCTCCGAACTGGGGCGCCTGCTCGAAACCGAGGCCCTCGACCGCGGAGAAATCGCCGGCAATATCGATCTGCAGGGAACGCCGCGGCAGCTGCGCCACCGGTTGAACCTCACTCTGGACCGGCAACAATCACTGGCGGAAGAAGGCATCCTGGCGATCCAAGGCGACCGCGGTCTGGCACTGGAAGCCAAAGGGTCCCTGCGCCACCTCAATCCGGCAGCCTGGCCCTCTATTGAGGCACCGCAGCTGAGCGGGGATGTCAACGCGGAATTTTCCATCAATGGAAGCGACCTGGATGGACCGGAAAGGCTTGGTCACCTGGTGCTCCAGGTGACCGGTTCCAGCCTGGCCGGTTATCAGATCGACAGCGGCGACTTCGATTTGACGCTGCAAAATGGAGACCTGAACATCACTACGGCGTCTCTCAGCGGCCCCCCCGGACGCATCCGACTTCAGGGCCGTCTGGGCGGCATCGAAACGAAGTCCCCGTTTGAAAACGCGTCCATCACAGGCGCGGTGCGCGACCTCGACCCATCGGCGTTTCTCGCCGATCCGCTATGGGCGGGAAAGGTCAACGCCGATCTCACGGCCGAGGCCAGGCAAAAAGTCACGGACGCCGCTGCCGACGATCCTTCCGCTTGGTCGGCCGAAGCCGATCTTAAACTGCAGTCCTCGATTCTCTTCGGCACCCCCGTCAAGCACGCCGATATAAAAGCCAGCTGGGACGGAGCGGTGGTGCGGGTGACGTCGTTTGACCTGGACAGCGACCTAGTGCAGGCAACCCTAGACGGGCAAACAGTCGACGGGATGCGATCCTACCGGATCGGCGGCCATATCGTCTTTCCTGAGCTGCAACGCCTCAGTCCACTGCTGGCCAAACTGGTGCCCGAGCTGCCGTCCGAGCGCATACCGGGCGGCAATTTTCAGATAACCGGCCAGGTGGAAGGCAGCCCGCAGAACACTCGCATCGAAGCCCAGGTGAATGGCGGCAATCTGACACTCGAACCCGTTGCGGTCGAATCGCTGGAACTGAACGGGGCCTGGCAGATCGAGAGCGCAACCGTCAGCGGACAAACCACCGTCCGGCTCTCCGACATCGACTACCAGGACTACCGATTTCCCCGGCTGGAACTGACAGCAGACCTGAAACCGGAGCAGCTGGCCGTCGATCTGATGCTCTCGCATGCGGCCGGCGAACAGCTTGTTTTAAAGAGCGCCGTCAATCAGTGGCAACAGGAAGAGCGGCGGATCCGAATTGAAACGCTTCAGGTAACCGGAGTCGCCGCCCCGTTCAACCGCCTGATAACGGAATTCAGAAACGCCGAACCGATCCGGCTGCGAACCGACCCGGACGGTGTCGACATCGAATCACTCAAGCTGGTCGCCGGGCCGGTATCGTTGCAGGCCGACGGAAGACTCGCCCTGAAGGGTCCCCAGCAATTTCAGCTCTCTCTCGAGGGCCTTGCTCTGGACCGCCTCGAGACCCTCTGGCAGGATGAACCGACGCTCAAGGGCCAACTTGCGGCCGAGGCGAAGTTGAGTGGAACGGCCTCTGCGCCCGTCATCGACGCAAAGGTGGCCGTTCAAGGCGCCGGTGGATACGACGTTTCGCTCTTGGATCTGAACCTCCGGCTGGGCTATCGTGATGAAGCCGCCAGCCTGACGGCAACCGGCCACCGGGAGGGACGCAAGCTTTTCGACTTGAATGGGCGCAGCGGTTTGGTGTTCCGGTTGACGCCTTTCGAGTTCACCCCACAGCCCGGAAGCCTGCAGGCCCAGTTGGATGCCAAGGATCTGAAGCTATCCGAACTGCCGCTTCCCGCACAGCGCGAGGTAAAGCTCGACGGTCGTGTGACCGTGCAGGTGCAGGCCGCCGGAGACCTGCGCCAACCGCAGCTGACCGGATTTTTAACCCTCCAGGATGGCTCCCTTTCCCTGCCGCCGCATGGGTTGACTTATGAATCCCTGCAGGCCGATCTGCGCCTGCTGCCGGGACAACTGACAATCGACCGACTGCTGGCCAGCGGTGATCAGGAAGGCATGTTGAGTTTGACCGGCCAGATTCTTTTAAACGGACTGACACCCACCGACGTGAACCTTCATCTGACAGGAAAGCGGGCGCCTTTTGCCTGGAAACGAGAGTTCACTGCCCGGATCGAACCGGACATGTCTCTCACCGGACCGCTTTCGTCTCCAATCCTGACCGGCCGGATCCGGATCCCTGAAGGCCGGATCAATCTGGACCAGCTGACGGCCGGCGGACCGGCTGACATCGAGGTCATCGGCGAAAAGGCGGATAAAGGAGGGTCGATCGTCATTGGCGGAGGCCGGGGGGAAGACCCGCTTGCGGCCCTGGCCGCCGATGTGACGATAGAGATTCCGCGCAATGTCTGGCTGAGAGGCCAGGGTCTCAATACCGAAATTGCCGGATCAATCCGGTTGAAGAAAGAAAAACAGGCCCTTTTCCTTCTGACGGGAGCGCTCAACACCGTGAGAGGCAACTACGAGTTTCAGGGTCGCCGTTTCAAGATCACCCGGGGTGTGGTCGACTTTCAGGGCCTCCCGGAACCGGACCCCGGACTGGATATTCGGGCTGAAACCCTTATCAATAACGTAACGATTATCGTTCGTATTACCGGCAGCGTTCGAAAGCTCGAATTGATTCTCGAAAGCGATCCGGCGATGGAGCAGTCCGACATCATTTCCTACCTGGTATTCGGACGACGCACCGACGAGCTGCGCTCTCAACAGGCGACCAGCGCTCAATCGGCCGCCCTGAGTTTGGCCGGTAACTTGGCGGCGAGCGAGCTAAACACAATCCTGGGAGATGCCTTTAAGGTGGATTCCTTCAGCATCGACGCGGGAGAAAACGACTGGCGATCCGGCTCGCTGGCACTCGGGAAGTATGTTTCCCGAAACATTTTCGTAACTTATCGGTATGCATTCTCAGCTCAGAATTTCGGTGAAGTCGAAATAGAATATGAGCTCAACAAAAACTTCAGCGTCGCCGCCCAGGTGGGAAACGAACTGACGAGCGGCATCGACCTGATCTGGAAGTTGGACTTTTAGGGTGATCCGCTTTAATGTGAAGCGGTTCGATACCCACTCTTTCGGGCCGCCGGCTTTCGATCAAATTTCTTGATTATTATTGGCACGACGACGGTCTTTTTATGGTATGCTCCTTGGGACACACCACCCAATGCAGGCCTTAGGCCGCAACAAAATCAGTGTTCAGGTTTCGGGTTTCAGGGTTTGGGGTTTACTGACACCTGAAACCTGTAAGCCTGTTCCCGATGAATCAATTGGTTTCACTTTTACAACCCATCTTCGCATCTTGCGGAGAAGTTACACTCTAAAGACACCGGGTCCGAGCGACCCATCGCAGTCGAAGGCAAACCCGTCAAGGATGACCGCATGACATGACAGCACACTCAAAAAAAAACGCGACGATCCTCATCGTAACGCCGGAAGTCACTTATCTGCAGCCGGGTATGGGCAACGTTGCCAATTATCTCTCAGCCAAGGCCGGCGGTTTGGCCGACGTGTCGGCCGCTCTCGTCAGTGCCCTTCTGGAGCAGGGCGCCGATGTCCACATCGCCCTGCCCGACTACCGCACCCTGTTCAAGGATCAGTTTTCGATTCTGTTGAACAAGGAAATGCGGATGATCAAAAAGGTGCTTCCGGAGGACCGTTTCCACCTGGCCGAAGACCGCGCGTTTTTTTATCAGGATCAGGTGTATTCGAATATAGAGTGGGAAAACCTGAAAATCGCCCTGGCGTTTCAACGCGAGGTCATCAACAAAATCATCCCGGAGGTCGCGCCGGACCTGATTCATTGTAATGACTGGATGACCGGCCTGATACCGGGCGCGGCCTTGCACATGGGCATCCCGAGCCTGTTTACGGTCCACAACATTCACACCGTCAAGACCAACCTGGCGACCATCGAAGACCGCGGCATCGATGCGGCCGAATTCTGGGATCACCTCTTTTATGAACGCGTACCGGCCAGCTACGAGGAAACCCGCGAACACAACCGGGTCGATTTCCTGGGCAGCGGCCTTTTTGCCGCCCACTACGTGAACACGGTCAGCCCGACCTTCTTGGCAGAAATTATTCAGGGCCGCCACAGCTTCGTCGATGCACCCCTGCGTCAGGAGTTTGCCAACAAGTGGGCTGCCGGATGCGCGGAGGGAATCCTCAATTCACCGGACCCGTCGTTCGATCCGTCGACGGACGAAGCGCTGCCCGTCAGATATGATCCCCGAAATCATGCCGCCGCCAAAAGACAAAACAAACGTATTCTGCAGAACCGCTTCGGCCTGATCAGCGACCCCGATGCGCCCCTTTTCTTCTGGCCCCATCGCCTCGACAACTACCAGAAAGGGTGCCAGTTGCTGGCCGACATACTCTATCCGGTCGTCTCACGCTACTGGCAGCAGAACCTGCAGATCGTTTTTGTGGCCAACGGCGAATTCCAGTCCCATTTCCTCAACATCATTGACTTCCATGGTTTTGAAAAGCGGGTGGCGGCGTGCCCCTTCGATGAGCGCCTCTCCCGACTGGCCTACGGCGCTTCGGACTTTGTGCTGATGCCCTCACGGTTCGAACCGTGCGGTCTACCCCAGATGATCGGATGCCTGTATGGATCGCTGCCAGTCGCGCATGATACCGGCGGAATCCATGACACGGTAGAACACCTCGACATCCAGTCTGCCACCGGCAACGGCTTTCTGTTCGAATCCTTCGATGCTCAGGGTCTCTCCTGGGCCATCGGCGAAGCGATGCAGTTCTACAATTTGCCTCGCGATGTCAAAGAGCCCCACATCCGCCGGATCATGACTCAGAGCGCAGAGCGCTTCAACCACGCCGTAACGGCCGGCAAGTACATCGCCCTCTATGAAAAAATGCTGCAGCGACAGCTGGTCGTCCCCTATTGACAGGTTTGCAGAGAGGCAAAGACCAGTACCTGAAAAGGAGTTGAATGGGCTTGTGTCGATCGAGATCCTGCTGTAAAAAGGCTGTCGGCAGTACTCTGGAATCTCTGAATTGCCATCACCCCACATCCAAGATTGTCGTCATGGCACCAACCGAGCGGATCCGACAGCCCATTACCCTCCTAAACACTCATGGCCCTTCGAGCCGCCACCGTGTATGAAAAAGACGCGCCGGAGCCTGGATGATCGGTTGCGAAAAGCGGCTGACTGTCTGAGTCGCGGGGTCTTAGACCGGACCCAATGCCGATACCTGTGGAAAGCACAATCTCGGAGTAAATCCAAACCCTTTATTCGAAGACGGGCCTGGTCCGGGCTTAGGGCCCGTTGGCGGCGAGTTTCAGCCGTCTTTCGAAACCGGTTGTCCGGGCGGAGGCGCCCACCTTATTTTCGTACTAAAGGCCTGTGCTACCGACTTCATCACCTATCTCCCGGTCCCCGACGAGGTGCGGTTGGTCGCCGAATCCGTTGGCGAGATCATCATCCGGGATCTGGAACTCGATTATCTGCGGGATCAATTCTGGCAAGCGGGATCGCGCGAGCTGGTTCACATCGAAAACGCCGCCATGCAGACGGTGTTCAAAAAGCTGCAATCGGTGGCCGGGCAACATCCGAAAGCTCGAAAACCTCCTAGCGCGCGCCTTCATTCTGGAAACATCGTCGGTGTTGACACCCGAATGCTTTCCGGATGAATTGTTCGAGCAGAACGGCGAATTCAGCTGTACCATCAACGCAAAAAAGAGTAAAATCGGTGGTATTAAAAGATGGATAGTGTCCGTCCAGAAATGATAGATATCGGCTCCGGCCAAGGCCGAAATATGCCGTTTATGGATGGACACCGGATAAAAATCGGAATGAAAAGGAAACTTCCACCGCATGGTCCATACCCTTTTTGGCTTTGTCGCTCTCTATACGGCTGTTTTCATCCTCTTGACCGGTGTGGGTCTGTTGGGAACGTTCCTGAGCCTGCGCATGAGCATCGAGGGTTTTTCGGAACAGGTCACCGGTGTGGTCATGTCGGGCTATTACGTGGGCACTATCCTAGGCGGTTTTTATTGCCACCGCGTGGTTTGTCGAGTCGGCCACATCAGGGCATTTGCGACCTTCGCGGCGGTCTGCACCGCTTCGGTCATGGCGCACGGCCTGTTTGTCTCCCCGGTCAGCTGGGGTGGCCTGAGACTGCTGACCGGCATCGCCGTCACCGGTCTTTACATGGTTGTCGAGAGTTGGTTGAACGCGGGCGCCGACCGCTCCAATCGCGGGCGTATAATTTCGGTCTACATGGTGGTGAGTTTTCTCGGATTGGGCGTGGGTCAGTTTCTACTGAACGCCGCTGAAGTGAACGGGCCTCATCTTTTTCTGATAACGGGTATCCTTCTGGCCCTTTGCCTGGTGCCGGTCTCCACCACGCACTCGGTTCAGCCCCAGGTACCGAAAATCCTGAATTTTAACCTGTTGGCTCTGTGGCGAACAGCACCGATGGGCATGTTCGGATGTCTGACGGCCGGTTTGATCAACGGGGCGTTTTACACTCTGGGACCGGTGTTCGGACATCGTATCGGTTTAACGGTCCCCGGGATCTCTCTTTTCATGGGTGCCACAGTGCTCAGCGGTTTGATCCTGCAGTGGCCCGTCGGTCTTCTCTCGGACCGTTTCGACCGTAACATCGTGATGGCCGGTTTGGGATTGGCTGTGGCGGCGATCAGTCTCGCGATTACGCTGCTGATGCGGGAGTCATTTTCACTCCTCCTGACGCTAACGATCCTGTATGGAGGGGTGGCCTTTACGCTGTATCCAGTGGCCGTTGCCCACACTCACGACTTCTTTCCGCCGGATGACATCGTGGCAGTAAGCTCGGCCCTGATCTTGAGCTTCGGCGTTGGGGCCAGTCTCGGTCCCCCGGCTGCCGCAATGATGATGAAATTTTTTGGGCCATCCGGGCTGTACGTCTTTATTGCCCTATCAGGTAGTATCTTCGGCGGCATCGTGGCCGTATATCGACGCCGGCGGCCGGAGCGGCTGGAGGCTGAATACCCGGTGTCGTTTGTGGCCATGCGCACATCTTCTCCGGCCGTCACCGTCCTCGACCCGCGCTCGGAACCCCAACCGGCCACTGAGAGTTCATCCGTTTCAGACACCTGCACTTGAACCGCGCGTTCATCGACGCACGAACCTTGAATCCACGTAAGCGTTCACAGGGCACCGCATCTGCTTTGTTGTCGGGCACTTAAAGTACAAAAGTACGTCTGCGCACCCGACGCCTTGCATCTGCGGCACCCTGTAAACGCTTACAATTAGGTGGCTTGAAGCGCATCGGACTTTGCAACCCTGTGAACGGTTACGAATCCACTGCTTACTTTTTCTCCAACGCCAACTTGAGCACGTCCAGCATTTTTTCCACGAAGTGAAAGGTGATCCGCTTGCGGACGTTTTCGGGAAGTTCCTCCACATCCTTCTGGTTCTCCTGGGGCAGGATCACGATTTTGATGCCGGCCCGGTGAGCCGCCAGCATTTTCTCCTTGACGCCGCCTACCGGCAGCACCTGGCCCCTCAATGTGATCTCCCCGGTCATCGCCAGGTCTTTTTTAACCTTGCGACCGGCCATATAGGAGACCAGAGCCGTCAGCATGGTCACACCGGCCGAGGGACCGTCCTTGGGGATGGCCCCGGCCGGGATGTGAATGTGAATATCTTTCTTCTCAAAAAAATTATCATCGATATCCAGCTCTTTGGTATGAGTGCGGATAAACGTAAGGGCCGCCTGGGCCGATTCCTTCATCACGTCTCCCAGCTGTCCGGTCAGTGTCAGGCGGTTCTGGCCCTTCATGGCCGTGGCCTCGATAAAGAGCAGCTCTCCGCCTACAGGGGTCCATGCCAGTCCGGTAGCAACCCCCGGAATTAGGACCCGGGCCTTGGATTCCGGAGTAAACCGGACGGGCCCCAGGTAACCGGCGACATCCCCGGCCTTGATGGTCGCCTTTTTGACATCCCCGCCTGCGATTTGGGTGGCCAAGCCGCGGCAAATATTGGCAATCTCGCGTTCCAGGTTTCGGAGACCGGCTTCGCGCGTGTAACCCTCGATAATATGTCGAACCGCCCCTTGGTTGAAGGTGATCTGGTTCGCCTTGAGGCCGTGTTCGGACCGCTGTCGTGGAATCAAAAACCGGTTGGCGATTTTGAGCTTTTCTTCTTGGGTGTATCCAAGCAGTTGCAGGACCTCCATCCGGTCTCTCAAGGCGGGCGGCACGGTATCCAATATGTTGGCGGTGGTAATGAACATGACTTTCGACAGATCGAAAGCCACATCCAGGTAATGATCGGAAAATGAAAAGTTCTGCTGGGGATCGAGCACTTCCAGCAGGGCGGCGGACGGATCGCCGCGGAAATCGCTGCCGACCTTGTCGATTTCATCCAGCATGAAAACCGGGTTGTTCGACTCCGCCCGCCGGATGCCTTGGATGATCCGGCCGGGAAGGGCGCCGATATACGTGCGCCGGTGCCCCCTGATCTCAGCCTCGTCGCGCACGCCGCCCAGCGATATACGGACGAACTTGCGCCCCAAGGCATGGGCGATCGACTGCCCCAGAGATGTTTTGCCGGTTCCGGGCGGTCCGGCAAAACAGAGAATCGGCCCCTTGGAGTCGGGTTTCAGCTTGCGCACCGCTATATATTCAATGATCCTTTTTTTCGGTTTTTCGAGACCGTAGTGGTCATCGTCCAGGATTTTCCTGGCCTTCTTGATGTCCAGATTGTCGGCGGTGCTCGTATTCCACGGCAGCGTCGTGAGCCAATCCAGGTATGTGGTGGACACGGTATATTCGGCCGACGAGGGGTGCATTTTCGACAGGCGTTTTAATTCCCGCTCGGCTTCCTTAAGGGCTTCCTCCGGTAGCCCGACCGAATCGATCCGTGTTCTAAACTCGTCTATATCGACCGTCTCCTCATCCTTTTCTCCGAGCTCATCCTTGATCGCCTTGAGCTGCTCACGCAGGTAGAATTCCCGCTGGCGTTTGTCCAGATCACCTTTGACCTGCTGCTGGATCTTGTTCCCCAGTTCGATGATTTCCAACTGGCGGTTGGTGATGCGGGAGGCATCTTTAAGACGTTCGCGAACGTTCGTGGTTTCCAGGATCCGCTGCTTTTCCTCTATCGAAGAATTGATCGTGGAAACGATCATGTCGGCCAGCGTGCCGGCATCCTTGATCGATTGGGCCATCTGCACCATCTCCTGGGGCAGCCCCGGCGCGAGTTCGACGATCCGGGCAAAAAGACCGACCAGGTTGTTCATCATCGCCTCGATCTCCTGGTCCTTTTCCTCGGCTTCCTCGATGTGCTTCACCTTTGCCTGAAGATAGGGTTTCCCCTGCACGAAGGACTGGGTTTTGAACCGTTTCAGCCCCTGGACCAGCAGTTGGGCCTTGTTGTCGCGGGTCTTGGCCATCTTGAGAATCAGCGCGCTGGCGCCCATGGACGCCAGGTCCTCGGCGCGCGGATAGCCTTGTGATTCGCCCTGCTGTTTGGATGCGAGCAATCCGACGACTCGATTGCCGGCCATGGCATCATCGATCAGCTGAATGGAGATTTCCTCCAAGACGATCAACGGAAGAACCATTTTGGGAAAGAGAATGGCATCCGACAAGGGCAGAACGGGAAGCGTTTCCGGAATGGTGTCCGCTCCTTTTTCACCGGAAGATTGCGGATCTGGCATAGTGACCTCCATCTTTCGTGTCTCTGAATTGTGCGGGCTTCGACATCGCGAAACCGCCTGGATACTGTTAAAAACGCTTATTCTTCGGCAATCGGGACCCGATAATGCTCCTGCGCTGGTTGTTTGGCCAACCGGATGGTGAGAAGCCCATTGGAATAAGACGCGCTGATACTGTTCGCGTCGACCGCCTCCGGCAGGTAAAGGACCCGTTCAAAATGGCCGTAGTTGATTTCCGCCAGACGATAGGTCGCCGAACCGGCCGGGGCGGGGGGACGGCGTCTTCCACTGACCTTGACGGCCCGCCGTGTGATTTCTACCTCAAGATCTTCTTTTTCCAAGCCCGCGATTTCGGAAATGATCACGATTTCCTTTGGTGTTTCGATCATGTCCATCGATGGCAGCCACAGGCAGTCGGAGCAGCTGAAAAGAAGATTGGCGGAACGATACAGGTCCGTCAGGTTCCTGTCGACCGCGGCTTCGATGGCATCCGGCTCCTCACCGAAGCGAATTTTTATCAGTTCCATTTCGACTTCCCCTTCATGTTGCGGTCCTTAGTGCTTCGATTCGCAAATACGATATCGTATTTAAAAAAATAAGATTGATCAAATGCTCACTCAGCACTAAGTCTTTAGAAAATAAATTCGTCATCGAATTTATGAATCGATGGACTTAGGTCGTTCGCGCTTAATTCGAGTACTCATAATTAGTGGTTGCTCGCCACAAAAGCAAGTTGAAATTTTGTCCTGACACCTGACACCAGGCAGGTCGCCACCTCACAGCCGTTCAGCGATTCTCGGTGAACCAGCTCATGGAGTCGGATGACAGGGTTTTAATGTGATCAACTGTTGATAATCTCGTAAAAAGTCAGAATTTTAAATTGCTACCGCATCATATAGGGGTAGTAATAATCAGAATGCACTATATGTTGCGGTCAAAAATTCTGCGACGGACTTTTTACGAGTTCATCACTGTTAGAGCGCATTAAAACCCGGTTACCCGGCGTAATCTATAGGATTCTTATTATCACAGAGAATTTCTGATGGCCGGCAATGGTAGTTGACAAAATGAGCGCTTCGAATTAATGAGAAAAAATTCTGTGCCGTTCTCACGATCTGAATGACAAAGCGAAACGCACAGGCCTGCTGGCCGTGCGTGTTTTTTTACCGGCGTGGCTGAAACCACCGGACATGAGGCACTATGGAAGCGGACTGGATCGATCACCATTCCAAGAAATCCTTAAAGCGTCTTTTACCGCGACTTGATGATATTTTCGACAGCCGTCCCGGCGCAGTTGCAGCGCACCGGCGGCAGGCGTTCGAAGAGCGTCTACACCGCCACTGGGAACCGTTGTTTAGACTTCTGGTCAACCTTTATGGATGGCACTACGACTTTTATTACCACCTCGAGCAGATCCTGATCTCCACCGCACGGGCTTGGCTCGAACGGCCGGAGGTCTTGAAAGAATTGGATGTTCGGCGCGAGGAAAATCCGGACTGGTTCCTTTCACAGGAAATGGTCGGCGGCGTTCTCTATGTCGATCTGTTCAGCGACAATCTGGCCCGGTTGTCGGAGCACATCCCGTATTTTAAACAGCTCGGCTTGACCTATCTGCACCTGATGCCTCTATTTGCCGTGCCTCACGGAGATAATGACGGCGGTTACGCCGTCAGCGACTATCGTGCCGTCAATCCCGACATCGGAACCATGGACCAGCTAACCGAACTGGCGCAGGTCCTGCGGCACGCCGGCATCAGCCTGGTCCTTGACTTCGTCTTCAATCATACGTCAAACGAGCATATTTGGGCACGTCGCGCTCAAGCCGGCGATCCGGACTACCAGGAATATTACTACCTTTTTCCAGACCGAGAAATGCCGGATCGATACGAGCGGACCCTGCGCGACATATTTCCGAGCCTTCGGCGCGGCTGCTTCACCTGGCATGAGGGCTGCCAGAAATGGGTGTGGACCACCTTCAACAGCTTCCAATGGGACCTGAATTACAGCAACCCCGATGTCTTTCGCTCCATGGCCGAGGAAATGCTGTTTCTCGCCAACCACGGTGTCGAGGTGCTGCGGCTGGATGCGGTCGCCTTCATCTGGAAACAGCTCGGGACCAGCTGTGAAAACCGGCCGGAAGCGCATATGGTCATCCGCGCCTTCAACCTGATTGCGCGCATCGCCGCTCCGGCACTGCTGTTCAAGTCGGAAGCCATCGTTCACCCGGATGAGGTCATCAAATACGTCGATCGTCATGAATGCCAGCTCTCATACAACCCGCTGCTCATGGCGCTCCTGTGGGAGGCCATCGCAACCCGCGAGGTCAAGCTGCTGGCTCGAGCCATGCACAACCGCAGCCGCCTGCCGGACGGTTGTTCTTGGGTCAACTACCTTCGCTGTCACGACGACATCGGCTGGACATTCGACGATCTCGATGCCGCGCAGGTCGGCATCGATCCGGCCGGACACCGCCGGTTTTTAAACGATTTCTACACCGGCCGCTTTCCGGGTTCCTTCGCCCGGGGGTTCCCCTTCCAGTTCAATCCCGACAGCGGCGACCAGCGGGTGTGCGGCACCCTGGCGTCTTTGGCCGGTCTTGAAAAGGCCGTCGAAGAAAACGATCCTCAACACATCGAAACAGCGGTTCGGCGCATCAATATGCTGCGCAGCATCATATTGAGCATCGGCGGCGTTCCGCTGATATACCTCGGTGAAGAATGGGGCGAGCTCAACGATTACACGTTTCTGTCCGATCCGACCAAAGCCAGCGACGCACGCTGGATTCAGCGGTCCAAGAAAAAGTGGCAATCCCGCGAGAAGTTAACCGATCCGTCGACACTGGAGTGGCGGTTTTTCGATGAAATGTTCCGCCTGATCAAACTCAGAAAATCGCTTCCGGCATTTTACAACGGCGGGATGGAGGTCATCGACACCGGCAACCCGCACCTCTTCGGTTACACCCGGCAGACCGCCGATCAGCATCTGCTTGTTGTCAACAATTTCTCGGAACCCCCCCAGACAATGAGTGCCCAAGCTTTAAGGGCCTGCGGTTGCGGCCGCAGCAGCACCAACCTGGTCACCGGCACAATCCTTGACACCGAAGCGGCGCTGCAACTGGGAAGCTACGGGTTCGTCTGGCTGGATTGCAGCACCCCGGCCGACACCGGAGACAGCCCATGACGACCATCTGGTCTTACGTCCTTATGATCATCGGGTTTGCGATTTTGATCAAAGGCGCGGATGTTTTCGTCGACGGCGCGGCCTCGGTTGCGCGTCGGTTTCGCATCTCCGATCTTGCGATCGGCCTGACGGTCGTGGCGTTTGGCACCAGTGCTCCGGAACTCTTTGTCAACCTTATCGCCGGAATCCGAGGCAACACCGATATTGCCATCGGCAATGTCCTGGGGAGCAACATCGCCAACACCCTTCTGATCCTGGGAATAGCCGCCGTTATCAGGCCGTTGTCGGTCTCCAGAGGAACGGTATGGCGGGAGATTCCATTCAGCCTGCTGGCGGTGATCGTGCTCGGGTTGATGGCCAATGACAGACTTATCGATCACCGCGACTTCTCCGATATCTCTCGCAGCGATGGTTTGGTGCTGCTGTGCTTTTTCATGATTTTTCTCTACTACGCGTTCACCGCCGCAAACGGCATCGAGGAGCCGGTGCAACATGTCCCCGCAAAAACCTATGGATTGCCGGGCGCATCGATCCGATTGGTGGCCGGACTTGTGGGCTTGAGCCTCGGCGGCCGCTGGATTGTGGCGGGGGCGGTGGCTGCGGCCGATCACTTCGGATTGAGTCAATCGGTCGTGGGACTGACTGTCGTGGCCGTGGGGACCTCTCTGCCGGAGCTGGCCACCTCGGCCGCAGCCGCCTATAAAGGCAAGGTCGAGATGGCCGTCGGCAATGTCGTCGGCTCCAATATTTTCAACATCTTTTTGGTCCTCGGTGCCACGGCCACCATCATTCCCCTGCCCTTCAAGACCGAGAGCAACCTCGATGTCGGCATGACCGTTTTCACCGGCCTGCTCCTGTTCAGTTTCATGTTCAGCGGTCGTAAGGGGCAGGTCGACCGCTGGGAAGGTGCAGTTGCCCTGCTGCTCTATGCCGCTTATATCGGCTACCGGATCGTCGGCCAGTGACTCGGCGGAGCGGACCCGTTTACGAAAACGAGCTCAGATAGACGGTTTGTAACCGTTCACATGGTTGTAAAGTCCGATGTGCTTCAAGCCACCTTATTGTAAGCGTTTGCAGGGTGCTGCAGATGCAAGGCGTCGGGCGCGCAGACGTACTTTTGTACTTCAAGTGCCCGACAACAATGCAGATGCTGTGCCCTGTGAACGCTTACGACGGTTTTGTGGAAAAAGGTGACGACAGCGGGTCGGTCTGCAGAAATCTTTTTTTTGAAGAGAGGCCTCTGCCGAAGTATCTGGCGGGTGAGTGCTGCCGGTACACCCACCAGAAAAGCGATCGTTTTACAACCGGAAGGTCTCTATTTTTCATGTTAGGGTCACGGTAAGAAAAAATTCCACACGATTGCGCCGGATTATGGTTTGTCTACAAGGCACATCCATCTGCGCATATCGGGATATGTGTGGGTAGATGTAACACAGTAGACGGGCCATAAGACAAGCGAGAGGTGGAATTATTTTTTGCCGGGGCCCTTACACCTGACCTCTGCAGGCATTCACCCTGCCTGCCGTCGACAAGACACCCGCGGGTGTCAAAGTTTGACAACATTGAGGAACCATAATATGGTATTTAAATAAATCCAGTCCGAGGTCTTTGACCTGGGCCTATTGCTTCCTTTCGGCCGGCCCGGATTGACGTGAAAATACCACCGCCATGTTTTTTCAGCAATGCCATCCCGTTTTGCCGAAAACGAAGCACCCGATCGCGTGTCTATCCTCTGTTTTATAGTGCCCCATGAGTGAACTTCCATCGTCAATAAAGTTGGAGATCCACTCATTGAAACGGTTGACTTTACCGCCTATTTAGACAGGAATCTCAAGCATGGATCAGACGAGAAATCCGGCAAAGAAAAATCCGATCAAACGGGTGGCTCGGGGAGTCGGCCAGGCAAAGCGCACGCTGACCCGCTTTATCAAAAAACCTGCGCATGCTCCGGGTACATCACCTGGAACGCTTGTCCCCGCTCCCGAGAAAAAGAGCGCAAAGAGCCGCATTACCCTTATCGCTTACGATCAGGATCACTATCTAAAAAAGGAAATCGACACCATAGAAGAGGCCTTGCCTCTCAAAGATTCACCGACCGTCACCTGGATCAATATCGACGGCTTGCACGACATCGCGTTGATCGAATCCGTCGGCCGGCAGTTCGGCATCCATCCTCTGACCCAGGAAGACATTGTCAATATCGGACAGCGTCCCAAGGCCGAAGACTTCGACGACTACATCTACATTGTCTTTAAAATGCTGTCATACAGAGACGGCACGGACCAAATCGAATCCGAGCAGGTCAGCCTTATACTGGGGTCGAATTTTCTGATCTCTTTTCAGGAGGCCCCGGGAGATGTAATGGCTCCCGTACGGGAGCGGATAGAAAAAGGCAAAGGACGCATCCGCAAGGCCGGCTGTGATTATCTGGCCTATGCTCTGATCGATGCGGTGGTCGATCATTACTTCCTCGTCCTCGAAGCATTCGGAGAAAAAATTGAAGATTTGGAAGCCGAACTCCTTTCCGACCCTACGCCGAACAGCCTGCAGCGCCTCTACGCCATGAAAAGAGACGTCATTTTCTTCCGAAAGCAAGTCTGGCCGATTCGCGAACTGCTGAACAGGCTTGTTAAGGAAGAGTCTCCCCTGATCGACAAGTCGGTTGACGTTTTCATCAGCGATGTCTACGATCACACGATCCAGATCATCGACACCATCGAGTCTTTCCGTGACCTCATGGCGGGCCTGCTGGATATCTACCTCTCGACCATCAGCAATCGTATGAACGCCATCATGAAAATGCTCACCATAATGGCCACCATCTTCATTCCTCTGACCTTTATCGCCGGTATCTACGGAATGAACTTCGAATATATGCCGGAACTCAAGTGGCACTGGGCCTACCCCGCACTGTGGGTTATCTTTATTTCTATTTTCCTGGGTATGCTGACCTGGTTCAAGCATAAAAAGTGGCTGTAGGGGGATACTTTATTCTCAGATGTCCGCCTGAAAATAAAGTACCGGATGGCGGGTATTACTGTGCCTTCGCTTCGCGGGTGGGTGCTATTTCAATTCCTTGATTCTTTCCAGGTTTTTCGTTTTTCCGATCATGATAAGGATATCGCTGTCCTTGACCACGAAGTCCGCCGGCGGCACGATGACGAACCTTTCCGGCACCAGCTCTTTCACGGCGATGACGTATACGTCGTAGCGGCTGCGAAGATTGATATCCTTGAGCGATTTGCCGATAAAGAATTTCGGCGGATCGACTTGAACCAGGTTAAAGTCTTCCTCCAACGGCAGAAATTCCAGGATGTTCGGCTGCGTAAGCCGCCGCGCAAGACGGGTTGCCGTATCCTTGGCCGGCCGAATCGTATCGGACGCACCGAGTTTTTTCAAAATTTCGGCGTGGGTTTCGTCTTCTACCTTGGCAATGATGGTTTTGACGCCGAGTTCGTGCAGGTGATAACAGATCAGGATGCTGTTGCTGATGTCGCCGCCGGTGCTGACGACGACGCTGTCCATTTCCGCCAGGCCGAATCCCTTGAGAGCCTCGGCGTCAGTGGCGTCGAGGACGATGGCGGTGGTGGTATACGGCTCCACCGCCTGGATACGTTCGCGATTGCGATCGATGGTAATCACCTCTTGGTTACTCTCGAAGAGGGCTTTGGAAACGTAAAATCCGAAGCTGCCCGCTCCGATGACGGCAAATCGTTTCATGGCTGACCTCCGCTAACCGATCATGAGATTCTCTTCGGCAAATTCCAACCCTTTTCGGGCCGGCGGCCCGGCGATGATGTAGGCAAATGTAGGCACCCCGACTCGGCCGATAATCATCACGACAATGACGATAAATTTACCGATCCCGTTCAGGGTGGCGGTCGCCCCCATGGAAAGGCCCACCGTACCGAAGGCCGATATGGTTTCGAAAAGGAAACTCAGGTACTGCTGATGTCCTTCAGCCCCGCTGCCGTGGGCCGGATCTGTGAAAAGAATCAGGAAAAGGGCCGCTAAAATGATCGCGATTGATAAAACAACAACCGATATGCTTTTGGCGACTGTTTCCTGGGGAATACTCTTTTGAAACATGTTGAGCCGCGCCCGGCCTTTCAGGCGGCTCCAGGAAAACGCCGCCAGAACGGCGAACGTCGTGGTTTTGATACCGCCGCCGCATGATCCCGGTGACGCTCCGAAATACATCAGGAACATCATGAACGCCAGAGATGCGCTGTTCAGCCCGCCGATGTCCACGGTGTTGAAACCCGCCGTCCGGCAGGTGATGGACTGGAATAAGGTCATCATCAGGCGGTCGCCAAAGCTTGCGTTCTGCAGCAGGTTTTTTTCGGTTATGAGCAATATGGCGGCACCCAGAAAGATGAGCAAACCGGTGGTCACCAAAACCGTCTTGAATTGCACCGAAAAGCGTCGCGATCGCTGCTGTTTGGAGGTCGTGCGCCGGTAAAGTTCGTAAACCACCGGAAATCCCAGCCCTCCCAAAACGATCAGAGTGCAGATGGTCGCATTCAGAAGGACCGAACCCCGCTCGTCGATGAAACTGTTCGCGAAGAGCGAAAACCCGGCATTGCAAAATGCCGAAACCGAATGGAACAGGCCCAGGTAGAGGGCTTTGCCCACCGGATAAGATCGCCACCAGTGAAAAAAAAGAAGCGTCGCCCCGGCAAGCTCGACCGTGGCGGTAAAAACGAAAATAGACCGCAGCAAAGAGTAAATGTCATCGCGCGGGGTGTGTGAAAAGACTTCCTGCATGGCCATTCTGCTCTGGAAGAACACTTTTTTACCGACGAGCTGAAAGAGGGTGACCGATATGGTCATGATACCCAGACCTCCCAGCTGGATCAGCGCCAGGATGACACCCTGCCCGAAGAGGCTGAAATAACTGCCTGTATCGACGACGATCAGCCCCGTAACGCAGACAGCGGAAGTCGCCGTGAAAAGGGCGTCGGTGGGGTTGATAGAGCCCGAAACCGTTGCGGCCGGCA
>Ga0316190_10000181_pt1 | contig 41529 bp, 32 predicted proteins | sample Eddworburrow2_MG_FD_204929 | JGI IMG/M metagenome (GOLD analysis project Ga0316190, IMG submission 204929) | Coastal sediment microbial communities from Maine, United States - Eddy worm burrow 2 | ecosystem: Environmental > Aquatic > Marine > Coastal > Sediment | place: USA: Maine | collected...
GATTGCAAACGAATTACTTGCTGACCTTGATAAGGAAACGGTCGATTTCGGGCCAAACTACGATGGCTCCGAGCATGAACCGCTGGTGTTCCCATCGCGTATCCCCAATCTGTTGATTAATGGTTCCTCGGGTATCGCGGTTGGTATGGCGACCAATATCCCACCTCATAATCTGGGTGAAGTGATAAGTGCCTGCCTGGCGTTGCTGAAAAATCCTGAGCTGGATATCGAGAAGCTGATCGAATACGTGCCCGCACCGGATTTCCCGACTGCAGGTTATATCTATGGTTTGTCCGGCGTGAAGGAAGGTTATCGCACGGGTCGTGGTCGTGTCGTGATGCGAGGGAGAACGCATTTCGAGGATATTGGTAAGGGTGAGCGTCAGGCTATCATCATTGATGAGCTGCCCTACCAGGTGAATAAAGCCAACCTGATGATCAAGATAGGTGAACTGGTCCGCGAAAAGCGACTGGAAGGTATATCCGAAATACGCGATGAATCCGACAAATCCGGTATGCGTGCGGTTATCGAGCTGAAGCGTGGTGAAAATGCCGATGTGATCCTCAACAAGTTGTATAAGGATACTCAGCTGCAGGACAGCTTCGGCATCAATATGGTCGCGATCATCGACGGCCAACCCAAATTGCTCAACCTAAGGGAAGTTCTGGATGCGTTTCTGCGTCATCGCCGCGAGGTAGTTACGCGTCGTAACATCTTCGAATTGCGCAAGGCACGTGAACGCGGCCACATCCTGGAAGGTCTGGCAGTGGCGTTGTCTAACGTGGATGAAATCATTGCGTTGATCAAGGCTGCACCGACACCGGCAGATGCAAAGCGTGAACTGATGGGGCGCAGCTGGCATTCATCGCTGGTCGAAGACATGCTTAGCCGTGTCAGTGATGCGTCTCGTCCTGATGGTTTATTGCCCGAATATGGTTTGGTGGGAACTGGCAAAGAGCGCGGCTACTATTTTTCCGCTGCGCAGACCCAGGCAATTCTTGAATTGCGCTTGCAACGTTTGACAGGTCTGGAGCAGGACAAAATTGTAGGTGAATACCGTGAAGTGATGGATAAGATCGCTGACCTGCTAGACATTTTGTCCAAGCCAGAGCGTGTGACGCAGATCATTGGTGATGAGTTGGCGGAAGTAAAGAAGCAGTTTGGTGATAAGCGCCGCAGTGAAATTATTACGCATACTCAGGATATGAGCATGGAAGATCTTATTGCGCCTGAGGATGTGGTGGTTACCCTGTCGCATGGCGGTTACATGAAGGCGCAGAAACTGGACGAATACCGCGCACAAAAGCGCGGGGGCCGTGGTAAGCAAGCCACAGCGACCAAGGAAGATGACTTTATCGACAATTTGTTCATCGCTAATACTCACGATTACATTTTGTGTTTCTCAAATCGGGGCAGTGTCTATTGGCTTAAGGTTTATGAGTTACCTCAAGGTAGTCGTATTTCACGCGGCAAACCCATCGTGAACCTGTTGCAGTTGGCAGACGGCGAAAAAATCAACGCGATTCTGCCGGTAAGTGAGTTTGCCGCAGATAAATATGTGTTCTTTGCGACTACAAATGGGACGGTGAAGAAAACGTCATTGGTTGATTTTTCCCGTCCGATGAAGCGCGGCATTATTGCGATTAAATTAGACGATGACGATCATCTGGTAGGTGTTGCGATTACTGATGGCAAGCATGACGTGATGTTGTTCTCTAACGCTGGTAAGGCGGTTCGCTTTGATGAAAATGATGTTCGACCGACCGGACGTGCTTCGCGTGGTGTGCGAGGTATGAAGCTGGGCGATAAGCAAAAAGTGATTTCTTTGCTGGTGGCTGAAGATGAAGATCAAAGCGTATTGACTGCAACTGAAAACGGTTATGGAAAACGCAGCCCTATTGGTGAGTACACACGTCATGGCCGTGCTACGCAGGGAATGATTGCGATCAAGACATCTGCGCGTAATGGCAAAGTGGTTGCTGCGACGCTTGTGAAAGTGGACGATGAGATCATGTTGATTGGAACCAGCGGTGTGCTGATCCGCACACGTGTTAAGGAAATTCGCGAGATGGGTCGTACCGCACAAGGCGTCACGCTGATGAATGTTGAGAAGGGTGAGAAGCTTGCCGGTTTGAGTCGCATCGCGGAAGCGGAAATTGAAGTCGAAGAAGAATAAGTTAAAGGTAGGAGTAAGACTGCATGACGATTTATAACTTTAGCGCCGGACCGGCAGTGCTGCCAAAAGAAGTACTACAGCAGGCCCAGGCAGAAATGCTTGACTGGCACGGCAGTGGCATGTCGGTGATGGAAATGTCGCATCGCGGCAAGGAATTCATGGGCATACATGCTCAGGCGATAGCTGATTTTCGAGAGCTGTTGAACATACCTGAAAATTACAAGGTGTTGTTTTTGCAAGGTGGCGCGAGTCAGCAGTTTGCGATGGTTCCAATGAACTTGCTGCGCGGTAAGACATCTGCCGATTATCTGAATACCGGTGAGTGGTCCAAGAAAGCGATAAAAGAAGCCAAGCGTTTTTGCGATGTGAATGTGGTGGCAACTGGAGCTGAACAGAAATTTTCCAGCATTCCTGCATTCGACACATGGCAGCGTGATTCTAATGCGGCCTATTTGCATTACACACCCAATGAAACCATAGGCGGAGTAGAGTTCAACTGGCTACCGGAAAGCGGTGATGTTCCGCTGGTGGCAGACATGTCATCGTGTATTCTTTCTAGGCCAATAGATGTATCAAAATATGCTTTGATCTATGCAGGTGCCCAAAAGAACATTGGTCCCGCGGGTTTGACTATCGTCATCGTGCGTGACGATCTGATTGGGCAGGCTGCGATTGGCACTCCAGCCATGCTGGACTATAAGATACACGCTGATAATGATTCAATGTACAACACGCCGCCAACTTTTGGTATTTATATGGCTGGGCTGGTGTTTCAGATGCTGAAGCGTCAGGGTGGATTGGCTGCAATGGAAAAGACCAACATCGCAAAAGCCGAGTTGTTGTATGCAGCGATCGACTCCAGTGAGGGATTCTATAATTGTCCGGTGGCGAAATCAGATCGTTCGCGCATGAACGTGCCATTTACGTTGAAGGATGCGTCGCTGGATGGCGAGTTCATCAAGCAGGCAGATGCGCGTGGCCTGTTGCAATTGAAGGGGCACAGATCAGTAGGCGGGATGCGTGCATCCATATATAACGCCATGCCGATGGAGGGTGTGCAGGCTTTGGTTAAATTTATGAATGGGTTCTCAACAAAAAATGGCTAAGACTTTTCAGGTTCTAACGCTCAATAAAATTTCCGCGCAAGGTCTGAAGCGTTTACCCGCTTCGAGCTATGAGGTTGGTACCGATATTACTGAGCCGGATGCGATTTTGGTACGCTCGCACAATATGCTGGATATGGATATTCCTGCCAGCGTAAAAGCCATTGCACGTGCTGGTGCCGGAACCAATAATGTGCCGGTGAGCAAAATGAGTGAACGTGGCATACCAGTTTTTAATGCGGCAGGCGCGAATGCCAATGCAGTCAATGAAATGGTTTTGGCTGGAATGTTGTTGGCAGCCCGTAATATTGTGCCTGCGCTGCAATTTACTGCCGGCCTGGAGGGTGATGATGATGCCCTGCACAAATTAGTTGAAGACGGCAAGAAGAACTATGCCGGTATCGAGTTACGTGGGCGCACCCTGGGTATTGTAGGTCTTGGCGCAATTGGCCGTTTGGTGGCAGATACTGCGCTTAACCTGGGCATGCGCGTGTATGGATTCGATCCGGAACTCACTGTGGATGCAGCTTGGAGCCTGTCATCACAGGTAAAAAAGGCGCACAGCGTTGAAGAGTTGCTCAAACACAGTGATTTTGTCACATTGCATGTACCACTGCTCGACGCTACGCGTGGCTTGATAGATACTAAGCATGTTAAAGCAATGAAAGCTGGCAGTGTATTACTGAATTTTTCACGTGATGCGATTGTAGATAACGAGGCAGTGCTGTCTGGCCTGAAAAATAAACACCTGCGATACTATGTATGTGATTTTCCGTCACGAATGTTGCAGGGGCAGCCCGGTGTTGTGACGTTACCTCATCTTGGTGCATCTACTGCAGAGGCAGAAGAAAATTGCGCAGTGATGGTAGTGAACCAGGTGCGTGAGTATCTGGAGCATGGCAACCTCTCTAATACGGTGAATTTCCCCAAAGTTAATATGCCACGAGAGTCAGCGTTCCGATTGGGTATTGCTAATAGCAATGTCCCTAACGTGTTGGGGCAAATTTCGACTACGCTGGCCGAAGCGGGCATTAATATTCATAACATGATGAATAAGTCACGCGGTGAAATGGCCTATACCTTGGTAGATACTGATTCAACGCCACCGGATAATGTAATTGCTGAGGTGGCTGCTATTCCTGGTGTGCTAATGGTGCGCAACCTGCCTTTATCCAACGCCGCATGAGGATGCTGTAAGCTGTATCACCATATCAAGACCGTATCTGAAACAATATGACCGAAAAACTACAACAGCTACGCAAGCAGATCGACGAACTGGATGATGAGCTTCTTAAGCTGATCAATCAACGTGCAGGACTAGCACAGCAGATTGGTCACCTTAAGAAAGATGGAACCATATTCAGGCCGGAGCGCGAGGCGCAGGTGGTGAAGCGATTGCAAGGTGCCAATAAAGGTCCATTGAAAGATGATGCAGTTGCCCAGCTGTTTACCGAAGTGATGTCGCAATGTCGCGCGCTGGAAGCACCAACCACGGTTGCTTACCTTGGACCGGAAGGTACATTCAGCGAGATGGCCATGCTTAAGCGTTTTGGCCGTGCGGTTAAGGGACACCCATGTGCGAGCATTGATGAAGTGTTTCGTGAGGTGGAAAGCGAAGCTGCTCAGTATGGCATGGTGCCTGTTGAAAATTCCAGTGAGGGTGCGATAGGTCGCTCCCTTGATTTGCTGCTGCAAAGCGATCTGCAGGTATGCGGAGAATTGATGCTGCCTATTCACCAATGTTTGCTGGCAAAAAATTGCGACTTAAATGAGATTAAAACAGTTTATTCCCATCCACAATCGCTAGGCCAATGCCAGGGCTGGTTGAACACACATCTGCCGCAGGCTGTGCGCGTTCCTGTCGCCAGTAATGCAGAGGCGGCGCGATTAGCATCAGAGGCCTCACACAGCGCAGCAATCGGCGGAAGTCAGGCTGCGGCTCGATTTGGTCTGAGCGTGTGCGAAGAGAATATTGAGGATGAAGCCAATAACACAACACGTTTCTTGTTGTTGGGTAAGCAGCACGTTGCACCTTCAGGAAGAGACAAAACTTCGCTGGTGATGTCTGCAGCCAATAGGCCGGGAGCTGTGCATGATTTATTGGTTCCGCTGGCCAAGCATGGAGTAAGTATGACCAAATTGGAATCACGTCCGGCACGTTCCGGTACATGGGAGTATATTTTTTACGTAGACCTTGAAGGTCATCAGGATGATGCCAAAGTTGCTGCAGCGCTTGTCGAGTTGAGAAATGCTGCGTCCTTGGTCAAGGTGCTGGGTTCATATCCCGTCGCAGTTTAATTTAAAATTTGCCTGCTTTTAAGGGGCGAAAAGCAAGCATGGGCCGCCTTGGGCGGCTAAATTTTTATTTGCATCTTTCAGTTTAAGTATATTGATATATGAACTTTAGTGAACTGGCTCCGCCATACATACGCGCCATTGCGCCATACCAGCCCGGTAAGCCGATATCCGAGCTGGAGCGCGAACTGGGTATCAAGGGTATCGTGAAACTTGCCTCAAACGAAAATCCGTTGGGTGCAAGTGCCAAGGCGATTTCCGCAGCACGTGCAGCACTGGATGAGATTGGCATATATCCAGATGGCAATAGTCATGCTCTTAAAGATGCGATCGTGAAACGCTACGCTGTAGCACATGATCAGGTCGTAGCGGGTAATGGCTCCAATGATTTGCTTGAGCTTGCCGCACGCGCATTTCTGACTGTAGGCAACAAAGCGATATATTCTGCACATGCGTTTGCTGTGTACTCCCTTGCGACACAGTCTGCCGGTGCGACAGGCATTACAGTTGCAGCCAAAAATTTTGGACATGATCTGGATGCGATGCATATCGCTGCAGTAGCGCAGAGTGCCAAAATGGTCTTTATCGCTAATCCGAACAATCCGACAGGAACCTTTTTATCTGGTGACAGTTTGCTGAAATTCTTGCGCGCATTGCCGGAAAATATTCTGGTGATTCTGGATGAGGCATATAACGAATATTTACCAGAAGATTGTCGTTACGACAGTGTGAGCTGGTTGGATGAATTTCCCAATTTGATAATCACCAGGACTTTTTCCAAAGCCTATGGCCTGGCTTCACTACGTGTCGGTTATGCCTTGGGCAACCCGCAAGTAATGGATATGCTGAACCGGGTGCGTCAGCCTTTTAACGTCAATAGTGTGGCACAAGCAGCGGCAGTGGCTGCATTGCAGGATGCAGATTTTGTAAAGCGAACCATTGAACTTAACAAGCGTGGCATGAAACAGGTAGTGGATGGATTGAATTTACTGGGTTTGCAGCACATCCCCTCATTTGGAAATTTTGTTAGTTTCAAGGTGGGAGATGCTGGGCGCGTTTACCGCCGCCTGCTTGAGTTGGGTGTGATCGTGCGTCCCATAGCTAATTACGATATGCCGGATTGGTTGCGTGTGACCATAGGTCTGGAAATTGAGAACGAGAAATTTTTGTCTGCTTTGCAGCAGACGTTAGGAGAGCAAGTGTGATTATCGTAATGGGAAAAAATGTCACCGATTCGCAAATCGGTGTAGTTGTAAAAAAGCTTGAAGTTGCTGGGTTGCAAGCTAACATTTCACGAGGTATTGAGCGCACCGTGATTGGCGCGATTGGCGATGAGCGCCCGTTGACCGAAGAAATGTTCACACCATTACCAGGCGTAGAGTCGGCAATGCACGTGACCAAACAGTACAAAATCGTATCGCGTGAGTCTCACAAGGAAAACACGATAATTGATATTTCAGGTGTCCTGTTAGGTGGTAACCAGATTCAGGTTATCGCCGGACCCTGTTCGGTTGAGACGCAAGAACAGATGGACCTGTCCGCCCAGTTCGTACATGAGGCAGGGTGCAGCATGATGCGTGGCGGTGCATTCAAGCCACGTACTAGTCCATACGCATTCCAGGGCAAGGGCGCGGAAGGATTAGAGATGTTCCGCAGGGCAGCAGATACGCATAAATTGCCCATCGTCACTGAGTTGATGGACGCGCGTCATTTAGATGCCTTTCTGAAACACGATGTGGATGTGATACAGATCGGTACGCGTAATATGCAAAACTTCGACTTGCTCAAGGAAGTAGGGCGTATCAATAAACCGGTTATATTGAAGCGAGGCATGTCAGCAACCATCTCTGAATGGTTGATGGCAGCTGAATATATCGCTGCTGGTGGCAACCACAATATTATTTTCTGTGAGCGCGGTATTCGCACCTTTGAGACTTATTACCGCAACGTGTTGGACGTGACGGCGATTCCGGTTTTGAAAAAGGAGACACATCTGCCAGTAATCGTCGATCCTTCTCACGCTGGAGGAAAAGCTTGGATGGTACCTGCGTTGTCGCAAGCCGCAATTGCTGCAGGTGCAGACGGATTGTTGGTGGAAATGCATCCGAACCCTTGCGAGGCATGGTGTGATGCCGATCAGGCGTTGAGTCCACAGGAGTTAAAGAATTTAATGGGTACATTGGGTGGAATCGCACAGGCAATCGGTAGAACGTTGTAATAATTGCCTCTGTCCTCTCAAACGCTTATTGGAGAGGCAGTTTAAAGAGGATCTGCAATGACTGAACCGCTATTCAAGAAAATCGTAATCTTCGGTGTCGGGCTTATCGGTGGTTCGTTCGCGCGCGCGCTGGCTCAAGCTAAAGCTGTGAAGAGTGGCGGGATTGTAGGCCTAAGCAGGGCTGCTACCTACGAGAAGAAAAAGGCTGTACTACAGGAAATTGTTGATCGCACTGGCACGCAAGAAAATTTGACTACGGAGTTAGAAGGAGCGGATTTAATTTTATTGGCGGTACCCGTTGGACAAACTGCTGATATTCTAAAGCTGATCAAACCGCACTTGAATGACAACACAATCATTACAGATGCGGGGAGTACAAAATCAGATGTTGTTGCAGCAGCACGCGAAGTGTTAGGTCCTCGTGTTAGCCAGTTTGTACCGGGGCATCCAATTGCAGGCGCCGAGCTTTCGGGCCCTGAAGCTGCATTAGTCGATCTGTATCAAGGTAAAAAAGTGGTGCTGACTCCATTGCCGGAAAATAGTGCAGCCTCAGTGGCGCTTGTGCGTAAGGCTTGGGAGGCGTGTGGTGCCTCAGTAAGCGAACTGACACCAGAGGAGCACGACTCTGTGTTCGCTACTGTTAGTCATTTGCCGCACTTGTTATCCTTTGCACTGGTACATAATCTGGCACAGCGTGATAATCGTGATTTACTGCTCTCCTTTGCCGCCAGTGGCTTTCGTGATTTCACCCGTATTGCGGCAAGTTCACCAGAAACGTGGCGAGACATCAGCATGGCGAATCGTGTCCCATTGCTGAAGGAATTGAAACTCTACGTTGCAGAATTGACTCAGGTGAGCGCAGCGCTTGAATCAGCAGATGCCGAAAAACTAGAACAGATATTTCGAACCGCTCAGCAAATACGTGCTGACTGGGGGACGAAATTATGAAAGAGATAGATGAGATTTCCAGCAAGCGTCTTTGGTTGTTGATCATTGCTGCTGTTGTAATTTGGTTCTCTAATCTTGAATATCGCACACTGGTCAACCCGGATGAAGGACGTTATGCCGAAATACCCCGTGAAATGGTGGCAAGCGGCGATTGGATAACACCGCGTTTGAATGATCTCAAGTATTTTGAAAAACCACCGCTGCAATATTGGGCTACGTCCATAGCCTATGAAATTTTTGGCGAACATCAGTGGACATCACGTTTGTGGGCTGGCCTGACAGGATTCGCAGGTATATTTCTGGTGTGGTTTGCCGGTATGAAATTGTTTGGCAGAAAGGCGGGGGGTTATGCCGCGTTACTGCTGGGCAGTAGCCTTTTATATGTGCTGATAGGGCACATCAATACGCTAGATATGGGCGTGACTCTTTTTATTACGCTGGGCATTGTCTCTTTGCTGGTTGCACAAACCCGGGCAGATAAACGCGAGCAGCGCAACTGGATGTTAATCGCCTGGGCGGGCATGGCACTGGCCATAATGAGCAAGGGTTTGATGGGTATAGTATTGCCGGGTGCGGCGCTGTTCATCTACTGTGTAGTGGAACGGGATTTCAGTGTGTTGAAGCGTATGCACTGGTTACCAGGGCTGGCAGTTTTTTTTCTGATTACAGTACCGTGGTTCATTCTGGTGATGGAAGCTAACCCTGAGTTCTTTGATAAATTCTTCATCTACGAGCATTACACGCGTTTCACTACTAAAGACCTGGGTCGCTATCAACCGTGGTATTACTTTATCCCTATCCTGTTAGCAGGCGGATTGCCATGGACGATATTGATGTTCGACAGTTTGCTGCGTTCATTGCGTTGCGGCAGACACCCGGAAAAATTGTTCAATGCTGAACGTTTCCTATTGATCTGGGCATTGTTTGTTTACCTGTTCTTTACTGTATCCGGCTCCAAGTTGCCTTCCTATTTGTTACCCATGTTTCCGGCGTTGGCGCTGTTGATGGGCAAGCGTCTGGTACACATCCGTGAAAAGACATTGTTCTGGCAGATAGCACCAATGCTGTTGATTGGTGTGGTGTGGATGGGATTGGCAATGAATGCCGGGAAATTTGCCGATACTGCCCAACAGGCAGAGCTTTACCCGAGATTTGGTGCATGGCTTACAGTTGCGGGGCTGTCTATGGTTTCAGGTGCGCTGGGTGCAATGATATTGCTGTGGCGCAAGAAGAAAGCTTTAGCTGTTGTAGTGCTGGCAGTGAGTGGCTTGCTGACAGCACAGATTGGTTTGACTGGTCATAACGAGGCCGCACGTGATCGTTCTGCAAAACATGTCGCCGAGGCCATACGTGATGATGTCAGGCCGGAGGTGCCAATCTATTCTGTGATGGGATACGATTGGACGCTGGGGTTCTATTTGAAACGCAGTTTCATATTGGTGCAGCATCAGGATGAAATGAGCTTTGGTATCCAGCAGGAGCCTGAACGCTGGGTGCCGACAATAGAAGAATTCGCTAAAGTTTGGGCGGATCAACCAGAGGCGATGGCGGTCATGCCTGCGGCAGTGTTCCCTCGTTTGCAAAAGCTCGGATTGTCGATGAAGGTAATTTACAAAGATAGTCAACATATTGTGGTGACCAAGTCATGACGAAAAATTTCTGTCATACATTATTCGGGAGCATTCAATGAATCTGGTCAGTTTTGCGCTTATCTTTACCGGTGTGATGCTCAATGCAGCTGCACAAATACTGATGAAAGCAGGCACCAATGCGGTGGGGCACTTTGACTTCAGCAGTGTGAATATCCTGCCGATAGGCATAAAGCTGGCGACCGAGTGGCACATCATTACTGCGCTGTTTTGTTATGTTCTAAGCGTAGTTGTCTGGATAATGGCATTGTCGCGTGTGCCAGTGAGTATCGCATTCCCGATGTTGTCGATGGCATATATCGTCAATGCCGTTGCGGCCTGGTATTTTCTTGGAGAAGACTTCAGTTTGACCAAAGCAGTCGGTATTGGTGTAATCATTCTCGGGGTGATCATCATTTCGCGTGCATGAAATTTACGGACTTTGCTGCCTACGTTGGTGTAGCGCTCTCCAGGACTAATTGGGAATAATATACATGAACGCTTTCCTGCCATTTTCAAAACCCTCCATTGACGAGGCGACTATCGCCTCAGTTGCCGACACACTTCGCTCCGGTTGGATCACCAGCGGCCCCAAAGTGGCTGAATTTGAAAAACGGTTATCCGATTATTTCGGTGGTCGTCCGGTGCGCACCTTCAGTTCCGGTACCTGCACGATGGAGATTGCGCTCCGCATTGCAGGCATAGGTGAGGGCGACGAAGTCATCACCACACCAATATCATGGGTGGCGACTGCGAACGTGATACTCGAAGTCGGCGCAACACCTGTGTTTGCCGATATCGACCCGGTCACACGTAATGTCGATCTGGACAAAGTAGAAGCGGCGATCACAACCAAGACCCGTGCGATCATCCCAGTATATCTGGCCGGCAAGCCGGTAGATATGGATCGCTTGTATGCGATAGCAGCAAAACACAAACTGCGCGTGATTGAAGATGCCGCGCAGGCAATTGGCTCGACATGGAAGGGTAAACCCATCGGTTCATTTGGTGATTTCGTTTCATTCAGTTTCCAGGCCAATAAGAACATAACCACCTCAGAGGGCGGCTGCCTGGTAATGAATAATGAAACTGAAGCGAAGCTCGCAGAAAAATACCGATTACAAGGCGTGTCGCGCAGCGGCTGGGACGGCATCGAAGTGGATGTGCTGGGTGGCAAGTTCAATATGACCGATATCGCCGCCGCGATTGGACTGGGTCAGTTTGCAAAGTTAAATGGCATTACAGCGCATCGGCGCAAATTGGCAAAGCATTATTTTGCCACACTGGGCAAGGATATTGAATCACAGACAGGTGCACAACTACCACCTGAGGATTTCACAAATACCAACTGGCATCTGTTTCAGATTGAACTGCCTGAACGCATGACACGTCCTGAATTCATGGAAAAAATGAAAGCCCACAATATAGGCATCGGCTTCCACTATGCGCCAATCCATCTGTTCAAGCTTTACCGTTCTTTGGGTTTCAAGGAAGGCATGTTCCCGATAGCCGAGCGCGTCGGCAGGCAAATCGTTTCACTTCCGATGTTTTATGCAATGAACGAGGGGGATGTGGAGCGCACCTGTGCCGCGATGAGAGAAGTGTTCAGATAAAATTATGCACTTCAGGCAGTTAATTTTATACCCCCTAAAAAATATTAAAGTGCATGAAAATATCGATGTGCGTCTTTAGAAAAATTCACGATAGTCTTTTTGTCGGCCTTTGCAGAGGTTAATCGTTGATGATTGGTATTACTGCTTTTCGCAGTATATCGGACATAACCTGCGACCATTAATAAAATAACACCGGTCTGCGAATTCCCATCTCATACGTGAACATTAGCAATGGTCAGGGCGTGCTATCAGAACTTGCCTGCCCATGTCCGTAATCCTTGCATGATCATCTCTACGGCGACGGTTCCGACATACAACGCTGTGATGCGTCCGGCGATCTCTATGTATCGCTTGATGACGGGTTCACTGCGCTGGCGGAAGTAGTCATGCAATGATTTGAGGGCGAGCATGATCACGACGGAGATAAAGACGGCTGCGATGATGGTGGCGCAGGCTTGCAACACTTCGTGCCGCTTACCGATAACCACACTGGCACTGATCGTTCCAGGGCCGATCAACACCGGCATGGCGATCGCACCCGCCAAGCCCTTAGCTTCGCCCCTGAGCGCTTCGATGGCCGACGGTCCGCGGAAGACGAACCGAAGCCCGATAAGGAGAAATACTACACCGCCGAATATCTGGAACGAGGCGAATTCCGCATGCACGACGCTGACGAAAATAGCATCGCCAAGGACAGCAAAAATACAGAACACAGAAGTGGCGATGAGACTGCCTTGGATCAGCACTTGGGCGAATTGCTTACGATCCAGTTTCTCGACCATGTCCACCAGATAGATGATGACAAGGAACGGATTGAGAAGGACAAACATCAGGATTGCTGACTTGATCAGCTCGGTCATATTATTTTTACGATATCGTTATTCAGGTTTCAGTTGCACAACCAGTCACGCTGATTGCAACGTGCTCTTTTGACGAGCGCCGAAAATACAGGGTAACAGCACGATCAGTCCTGCCAGTATGCCCGGCATTCCTTCATATACGGCATTATGCCAACCAAGATAGCGCCACAACATTGCAGTGATGAGGCCGGCAAAGATCGCGATGACACTTGCTCTTGCACCCGGTTTCCCACCCAGTGCCAACACGATCAGCAACGGGGCGAATGCACTTGCAAGTCCGGACCAAGCCATGATGACCAGGCTGAATACGCTTTGTCCATTGAGCAACGCCCATAAAAGTGCAATCAGTGTAATGCTGGCTGTCCCTGCTTTTAGTATCTTTGTATTTTCAATCTTGTGCGGTAGCAGATCATGTGTCAGTGCGGAAGAACAACTGAGTATAAGCGAATCGGCCGTCGATATCGTTGCGGCAAATATCCCTGCCAGGATGACTCCAACCATGGCGGGCGATAGCAATTGCAGTGCCATCGTTGGCAGCGCCAGTTCGGCATCAAATGATCCGGTATCGACAAGATAGATACGGGACAACATGCCGACAGCCGTTGCCATCGAATAGAAGATCGTGAACCATAGGTAGTACCAAAGCCTGGCCTGATTCATTTTTCCGGCATCGTTCAGGGTCATGAATCGAACCATAATGTGCGGCTGCCCGATTACGGACAATCCGGCAAACCCCCAGCTGACAGCAAACAAGATTCCACCGACAAAACCGGGCACAGCAAGATTCTTTGGAAACCAGTCCATAAATTCAGGCACATCGTTCATTTGCATAATGGCCATGCTAACCCCGCCAAGATTGGATGTCGCAACCACCAGCAATAATCCCATCGCAAGAATCATGACGACTGACTGGGCTGCATCTGTCCAGATGGACGCGCGTATTCCGCCGGAAAAACAATATGCCATCACCAGCACTGCACCGATGACGGCCCCCGACCATGCCGGCCAATCGAGCAGCACATGCAGCGCCTTACCGCCCGCAACCAGCTGAGCACTGGCATAGGCGAGCATGAATAGTAGCGATATACCGCCAATCACAGCTTGCAATAAGCGCCCCTGCCCCCCGTTCCAGCGACTCAGCACGCCAGCAAAACTACTTTCGCCGGTCTGTTGCGTCGCCATCCTCAAGCGTGAATGAATGAAAGTGGATGACAGAAAGTCCCCTGTGATCCAACCCAGCATCAGCCAGACGGAGGCCAGCCCGGTCACATAGGTGTAACCGATCACGCCGATGAACATGAAACCGCTATTGTTGGTGGCGACTGCCGACAATCCGACCAGCGCGGGAGAAACCGACTTGCTTGCCAGATAGTAATCCTGTTTGGTGTTGTGGCTGCTGAAGATCGATGCAAGACCGATCAGCAGAAACACGCTTAAAAATAATATGAAGGTCAAAATCATGTGCAGTTACTTTCTCTTGATTTCGAATACATCCACATATCCGGTTTTAAACTAAACGGACAGCAATTCACCACGATAACTTTCCAACTCGGTGCGTTGCGGCCTGATGACCTCAATATGTTGGCGCGTGGCGATGTATTCAGGTCGGGGTGGTTGATCGCAGAACGGCTCGACGACCCGGTTGCTAACCGCGTTGTAGACGAAAAACACATTGGAGCGTGGGTCGGGTGTGATGTTGCTGTTGGAGCCGTGTATGGTGTTGCAATCAAAAATGATCACTGAGCCCGGTTCGGCCGTCGCAGCCACTATGCAACCACGCTCTGCCAACTTAGCAAGTTGGTCGTCTTCGGGCACGCAATACTCCTGCTTCTTAAGCGATGTCTTGAAGTGGTTGGCGGGCGTTTCCCCGGTACAAACCGCATATGATTTGTGAGACCCAGGCATTAGCATCAAGGGACCGTTATGCTGAGTGTTCTCGGTCAAGGTGATGGACATGCTTAGTGCGCGCATGGCAGGCATCCCATCCTCGACATGCCAAGTCTCGAAATCAGAATGCCAATAGAATTCCTTTCCGCGGAAACCAGGTTTGTAATTCAGCCGTGACTGGTGAATATAGACATTATCCTCCAGGAATCCCTGCGCGATACCTGCTAGGCGCAGGTCGGATGCCAGGCGCTTGAAAACCGGGCTGGCACTGTGGACGCGGAATATCGAACGTATGTCGCCACTTCCGGGTTCGGTGATGACTTCATCACCCCCCAGTATGTTTTTATCATGGCGTAAACGCTCAAGTTCATCCTTGAAGCATTGCACTTCTTCAGCATTGAACACATCATGCAACACCAGATAGCCATCACGTTCATATTGCGCCACCTGTTCGGGTGACAAATGCGTCGACAATTGCGAAGCGCCGGAAGAATAGACAACCGGATCAACTCGCGGCTCCAGACATGCTGCACGGCCGGCGCGTGATGGATACTTATCTAACGCCTCAGTCATTCAATTTACTCCTGTTGCAATTTTTCTTATCTCATCCACTTGAGACGCTTATCCTGATATCGCCTCGGCATCAAGTTCGTATGCGCCTTGGGTGTTATGGACTTCCTTGCCATGCAATGGCGGATTGAATACACATGCCAATTTCATCTCGGTTGAGGCACGTAATTTATGTTTGTCATGCCTGTCCAGCGCATAAATCGTGCCGGGTTTTATGGGGTAGACTTTCCCGTCCGAAAGGTCTTCGATCTCGCCTTCGCCGCTGATGCAATAGACCGACTCCAGATGATTCTGATAATGCATTTCCAAGTCAGAGTCTGTATAGATCGTGGTGATATGGAAAGAGAATCCCATGCCGTCATTTTTGAGCAGCAAGCGGGTGCTTTCCCAACCCGTGCTAACAACACGCCGTTCGCTCTTCTCAGCAGATTCCAGTGTCCTGACTATCATTTAAATGCCTCCGTCACGAAATGTTTATTTGCTTATTCAGCATGGTTCATGCCACCTGAAAGAAATCCTTTTCGCTCGGGATGCGCCTGAATTGCTCGCATGATTCACAGATGCTCTCCTCAATCTTGTCGAGTCCCTTGTTAAGCGCCTCATCCGAGATCGTCAACGGGCACAGGAGCTTGATCACCTGATCATCTGCACCACTGGTTTCGATCATGAGTCCTTTTTTAAAGGCGCGCAGTGATATATCGCTGGCCAATTTGCCGTTCACGCAGTTGATTCCCTGGAACATGCCACGACCGTGGGCATTGAAGTTTCCGTCGCCGTATTGCGCCACGAAATGATCCAGACGATTCGAGATGACCAGCCCCTTCTTCTCGATGCTTTTCGCAAACACGTCGTCAGACCAATAGTGATTGATTGCTGCAGTCGCGGTTATGAATGCGTGGTTGTTGCCGCGAAATGTGCCGTTGTGCTCACCCGGTTTCCATTGATCTAGTGCTGATTTCATAAGTACTAGCGCCATCGGCAAGCCGTAACCGCTCAGTGATTTGGACATGGTGACGATGTCTGGTTGTATGCCGACTGGTTCAAAACTGAAGTACGTTCCGGTTCGGCCGCATCCGGCTTGGATGTCATCGATGATTAATAGCACTTCGTGCCGTCGGCAAACCTCCTGCAATGATCTTAGCCATTCAAAACTTGCTGCATTGATACCACCTTCGCCCTGTACTGTCTCGACAATGACAGCAGCCGGCAAGTCCACACCGCTGCTAGCATCGGACAGTACCTTGTCCAGATACATCGTAGTATCAAAACCATCACCCAGATAGCCGTCATAGGGCATGCGGGTCACCCCGCCAAGGTTTATGCCGGCAGCGCCGCGATGATGAGAGTTACCGGTAGCCGCCAACGCACCCAGCGTGACGCCGTGAAATCCGTTGGTGAAAGCGATGATGTTGTGTCGCCCCGTAATGTTGCGTGCCAGCTTCAGTGCTGCCTCCACTGCATTCGTGCCGGTCGGGCCGGTGAACTGCACCTGGTAGTCTAGGTTTCTAGGCTTGAGGATCTTGGCTTGCAGTGTTTCCAGAAAACGCTGCTTGGCTATCGTATGCAGATCCAGGCCATGGGTAATGCCGTCCGCTTCTATGTATTCCAGCAAGGCTGTTTTGAACAAAGGGTTGTTGTGCCCGTAATTGATTGTGCCCGCGCCCGCAAGAAAATCGAGGAACTCCGTTCCGTCGTTGTCGTACAAATACTCTCCACTGGCGCGGTTAAACACGCGAGGGAAAGACCGTGCATAACTGCGTACTTCAGATTCCAACTCATCAAATATCTTCATTCTGTTTTCTCCTTAATTTGTTTCTTGCGAGCTACTCGCAGGTTTTAATGGGTCCGATCCGGAACAAATATTCAGTTTCGTGCACGCCTTCAAAGTGCCGCACTTGATCGAACATTACTGAGCGGACCATATCTGTACCTTGTTCAGTCGCAAATCCTGTGAACAATCTCTGTGATGCATCGTTGTCAGGAGTAATGGAAGTCTCGATAAAAAGTATTCCTTGTGCTGACAGGCGCTCCAGCAGTTTCCTGAGCATCGTGCGCGCCAAGCCTTTGCCGCGGGCCGAGGGATGTACTGCGACTTGCCAGATGAACAACGTGTCAGGTCGATCCGGCAAGCGATAACCGCTTACGCTACCAACCAAAACATCTGCATGTATGGCTGCGATTGTTGTGGATTGGAAATGACTGCACTGTAATAGGTTGCAGTATGGGGAATTTGTATCCAGTGGAGGGCAGGCACTCACCAACCTATGAAGCGCCATACCATCGGTAGGTGCCAAAGTACGAAATTGAAATGCGACAGGATCGTGAACCGCTAATTTATTTCTATCTGTCTGGTCGATCAAAGCATAATAAAGTTCCGGATAAAAAAGCAGACCGGCACTCTTTTTGGTAAAAAAGAAATACGACTGTCGTACACTATAACATTAAGTGATCATATGACCAAATGATTAACCGGATACCAATGCATTTGGTATGGCTGTGCTGTATACCTAAAGAAAAATTCATAAGGTGTTTGTAGACTAGATCCAAAAGGCCCTGAACCAAAAAGCCGCTGGTTGTGAACTGACTCACGATTCAGAAGGTCGGTGTTTCTGACGCAGATTTGGCGATAAACTATTATTATCGCGCGGTATGGACGTGCTGGAACATACTTCGGCAAATTTCGGCCGCATTTCCATTCCGGCCTTGCTTCTGACGCTGTTGCTGTTCACCTTCCAAGGCAAAGCTAAGGCATATAACTTCTGTTTTCTGAACTTCTCCTGTTGCGAGTAGACCTAACGTCCGTTAGAGAAAATTCAACGCGATTTCAGTGACTGCAAATGACACTCATCGGAATTTAGATGCGGTGCACATAATGTCCGCTATTCTGCGTAAAGCGGAAGCGCCATGGTGTAACACTCAACTTCTGCATTGGACGAGAAGCTGTCGTTGTAAGTGACTTCTTTGATCAACTCCTTCTAGCATAAAGTTGCCATCTATCTTGAAAAACAATAGTAACGTGAAATTTCGCTATCTTATCGCCATGCGGTAAAATGCGGCGCTTATGAGTACACTCCATCTTTCCGTCATCATCCCTGTCTATAATGAAGAACAGGGTTTACAGACTTTATTCGACCGCCTTTATCCAGCACTGGACAAGCTCGAAATCTCCTATGAGATCGTGTTCATCAATGATGGCAGCAGGGATCGTTCTGCAGCGATATTGCGTGAGCAGTTTCAACAGCGGCCAGATGTGACGCGGGTCATCCTGTTCAATGGCAATTTTGGGCAGCATATGGCAATCATGGCCGGTTTTGAGCAGTCACGTGGTGAACGTATTGTTACCCTGGATGCTGATTTGCAGAATCCGCCTGAGGAAATTGGCAAGCTGCTTGCCAAGATGGACGAGGGTTACGACTACATCGGTTCGATACGTAACCAGCGTAGCGATAGTTACTGGCGGCATGTGGCCTCGCGTGCGATGAATACACTGCGTGAAAATATCACCCACATCAAGATGACAGATCAGGGCTGTATGCTACGAGCCTATGATCGCCAGATCATCGATGCGATCAACAGTTGCAAGGAGGTTAATACTTTCATCCCTGCATTGGCTTATACCTTTGCGAGCAAACCTGCTGAAGTCGTGGTTGAACATGAAGAGCGTACGCAAGGCGAATCCAAATATTCGATCTATAGTTTGATTCGCCTGAACTTTGATCTTATGACCGGATTTTCGGTGGTGCCACTACAGTGGTTCTCAATGTTCGGCATGCTGATATCGGCATTCTCCGCATTTTTCTTTGTGTTCCTGGTGATACGTCGTTTGGTGATCGGACCCGAAGCGGAAGGACTGTTTACCCTGTTCGCGCTGGTATTTTTCATGATAGGTATCGCGTTGTTCGGTATCGGTTTGCTCGGTGAATACGTGGGGCGTATCTACCAGCAGGTACGCCACCGTCCACGCTATCTTGTCGAGGCAGTACTTGAGAGTGATGAAGGTAAAGTAAAGCGTGTAAGGAAAAAGCGCGTGTCAAAATTTGCAGGGGAGGTTAATTCACCCGCTGCAAAATCCGTAGCAAAAAAAGATAAGGTGGTACCGACAGAGGAAGTGCCACATCCTTCATTGTTCACGGATAAGCAGTAATGAGTCGAGCGGTTGTCTTTGCATACCACAACGTAGGTTGCCGTTGTTTGAGTGTATTGCTTGCACACGATGTGGATGTGGCACTGGTGGTTACACATCGTGATAATCCGAAAGAAACCATTTGGTTCGATAGTGTTACTGAGTTGGCAGCATTACATGGCATACCCACCATTACCCCGGATAATCCGAATGCGCCCGAAGTAATCGAACAAATCCGGGCATTACAGCCTGATTTTTTCTTTTCATTCTATTACAGGGAAATGCTCAAGCGTGAGTTGCTTGAGATACCCAAACAGGGTGCACTCAACATGCATGGTTCGATATTGCCGAAGTATCGTGGTCGGGTACCCGTAAATTGGGCGATAATTCATGGAGAGACAGAGACCGGCAGTTCGCTGCACTATATGACAGAAAAACCTGATAACGGTGACATAGTGGCGCAGCAGGCGGTACCTATTCTCCCAGATGACACTGCACTGCATGTGTTCCAGAAAGTAACTGTCGCTGCCGAGATAGCGTTGAATAGTTGTATGCCGGCACTATTGGCAGGGCGAGCCGATGCTGTAAAGCAGGATCTTAGCAAGGGTGCGTACTTCGGTGGTCGCAAAGCCGAGGACGGCATTATCGATTGGTCTCAGTCGGCGCAAGCAATACATAATCTGGTGCGTGCCGTTGCGCCACCTTATCCAGGTGCGACCACCAATTTGATGGGGAAGTCGGTGCGTATTTTGCAAACACTGGTGTCAAAAAATGCCGCTACGGATCATGCCAAGGCAGCCTTTTATGTGAAAAACGATCAGGCTTTTGCAGACTGTGGGAAAGGTGTGTTGCGTATCGTTCGATTTGAGCTGGATGGTGTTGAGCTGAGCCCGACCCAATTTGCTGCGCGCTTCGGGACACAGAAATTTGAATTTAATAGTTAAGGGAGTAATTATGAAAAAAGTATTGATCCTCGGTGTGAACGGCTTTATCGGCCACCATCTTTCCAATCGTATTCTCGACACGACCGATTGGGAGGTGTATGGCATGGATATGAGCACTGATCGCATCAGTGATCTGATCGGCCGGGATCGCTTCCATTTCTTTGAAGGTGACATCACCATCAACAAGGAGTGGGTCGAGTACCACGTTCGCAAGTGCGATGTGATCTTGCCACTGGTTGCAATTGCCACACCATCCACCTATGTCAAACAGCCCTTGCGTGTGTTCGAGCTGGATTTCGAAGCGAATCTGCCCATCGTTCGGTCTGCGGTGAAGTACGGCAAGCATCTGGTATTTCCGTCCACTTCAGAAGTTTATGGCATGTGCCACGATGATGAATTTGATCCTGAAGCATCCGAATTGGTCTGTGGGCCGATCAACAAGCCGCGCTGGATCTATTCGTGCTCAAAGCAATTGATGGATCGTGTGATTTGGGGTTATGGGATGGAAGGATTGAACTTTACGCTGTTTCGGCCGTTCAACTGGATAGGTGCTGGGCTGGATTCTATCCATACCGCCAAGGAGGGGAGTTCACGTGTGGTCACACAATTCCTCGGTCACATCGTGCGAGGCGAGAACATCAGCCTGGTCGATGGCGGACATCAGAAGCGCGCTTTCACATATATTGATGACGGAATCGATGCATTAGTGAAGATCATAGCTAACAAGGATGGAATAGCCACAGGAAAGATCTACAACATTGGCAATCCGACCAATAACTTTGCAATTTGCGATCTCGCGAGCATGATGCTTAAACTGGCCAAAGATTATCCAGAGTATCGTGAATCTGCTCAGAAAGTGAAGATTATTGAGACTACTTCGGCGGCTTATTACGGCACAGGCTATCAGGACGTCCAGAACCGCGTCCCCAAGATAACCAACACCTGCGAGGAGTTGAATTGGAAACCGACTATCAATATGGCGGATACCTTGCGCAATATTTTTGACGCATACCGGGGGCAGGTCGCTGAAGCAAGACATTTGGTTGACTGACGTGGCCCAACACCTTGCTCTGAAAATTGATGTAGATACCTATCGCGGAACCCGTGAAGGTGTACCACGTCTTGTGGAAATTCTGCAAAAAAATAATGCACAGGCCACATTTTTCTTCTCACTTGGACCGGATCATACCGGGCGTGCGATCAAGCGAGTATTTCGTCGGGGATTTTTAGGTAAGGTATCGCGTACATCTGTAGTGGAACATTACGGCATTAAAACCCTGCTATATGGCACTTTGTTACCTTCTCCAGATATTGGTAAAAAATGCGCAAATGAAATGCGTATGGTTAAAGCTGCTGGTTTTGAGGTGGGTATCCATTGTTACGATCATATTCGCTGGCAGGATTATGTGGCTGACAAAGGTGCAGAATGGACAAGGCGTGAATTACAACTAGCGGTAGATCGTTTCACCGAAATATTCGGCGAAGCACCGCGCGCCCATGCTGCCGCAGGCTGGCAGATGAACCGACACGCGTTCAGGTTGATGCAACGTTTGGGCTTTGACTACAGTTCTGATACACGTGGCTCGCATCCCTTTATTCCGACTTGGCAGGCCGAAATTATTGCCTGCCCGCAACTTCCGACTACGTTGCCTACTTTGGACGAGCTGATGAATCGAGATGGCATTACGCTGAATAATATTGCGGAGCATATACTGAAATTGACTGAGCAACCGTCTGCTACCGGGCATGTATATACACTGCATGCAGAATTGGAGGGTGGAAAATGGTTACCGATATTTGAACAACTACTGCAGGGATGGAAAAAACAAGGTTATGAATTGGTGTCATTGCAACAATACTTGAATGGTCTGAATGTAGATGAGTTACCTCATCATGAGGTGGTAATGAACGAAGTAGAAGGACGTGTGGGCAAGTTGGCGGTCGTTGAAGGTGCGTCTGCATGTGTTGTCTGAAAAAGCTCCATTGGAAATAGCGGTGTTGAATACATGAATAAATGGTGGAGTTCATTAGGTATCCAGTTAAAGCTACAGATCATCATTCAGTTGGTGTTGATAGTTGTGTTGATTCCTGCACAACTTTGGGTAGAGCAACACTTTAAAGAAGAGATATTGTTGGCGGCTGAAAAACGCGCTTTGGTTTCGGCTGATGGCGTGATCAATGGCATGAATATGCTAATGATAAATGGATTGATCAGTGATCCAGAAAGTCGTGCGTTATATATAAAAAAGATGAATTACACCCAAGGTGTAAAGGAACTTCGGGTTATTCGTGCCGAACAGGTTATAAAACAGTTTGGGCAGGGCTTGCCGCAAGAACAAGCACAAGATGACATGGATCGACGAGTGCTGACTAATGCCAAAGAAGAAATTCTGCGCATAGATGATTGGGATGAACCTGAGCTGCGTGTTGTCGTTCCATTTATTGTAAGCACTAATTTTAGAGGTACAAATTGTTTGGATTGCCATGATGCGCAGGTGGGTTCCGCAAATGGAGCAGCAAGTATCACACTTGATTTGCAGGAAGATTATGCAAGCTTGAGTAATACAAGTGCGTTGTTGTGGGGCGGGCAAGCGTCTTTGCAATTGATTTTATTTCTACTGATCGGCAGGTTTACACATAGCATCACTCGGCCTCTGGAAAACTTGCAAGCCACAATGAGTGCGCTGCAAAAGGAAGAGGACCTGGCTCGCTATGTAGGTAAGATGCCGCCCCTGAAAATTTCAGGGGGAGATGAGATTGGCCAGTTGAGCGCTACATTCAATAGTATGGTGAAAACATTGCAGCAGCAAATGATTTCACTGAGTATTTCTGAAGAGATGCAACAGCGCTACCTCACTCTGGAGAGAGAAGAGCAGGCACGTTTGATGGCGTTGCTAGCTGTGATGAATGTCGGTGTGTTGTTTGTCAGCAGAGAAAGTCAGGTGCTCCACGTAAATAAAACTTTTTTCAGTATCTGGCAGATACCTGAGGAAGTGATGCTTGAAGGCAAGGATGTCTCTGACATTCCAGGGTATCTTTCACACCTGCTGGCTGATGATAAAACTTCTGCGCAGCACTTGCTTGAGCTGCCCGAGATAACTGATATTTATCTGGCAGATAAACGAGTGGTAGTGCAGACTTGTTATGTTGTGCGAGATGTTGATGCGCAGATTCTTGGACATTTGTGGCTGTACGAAGATGTTACACATGCACGTCGTACCCCTGAGCAGCTATTGCATCTGGCCGAGTTTGATGTGCTTACCGGTTTGTACAATCGCTACCGGTTTAGCACTGAACTACAACAGGAGTTTCTTAAAGCCAAGCGTTCCGGCACCAAGGTGGCATTGTTAGTCCTGATATTGGATGATTGGGATCATATCAATGAAAGTTTTGGCAGTGCTTCTGGTGACAAGGTGTTGAGCAGCGTAGCTGACACAGTAAGCAAGCAAGTCAGGTCTGACGAAGTATTATGCAGAATGAGGGGCAATAAGTTTGTAATAATCATCAGAAACCCAGCAGAAAAAGATATGGAAATTCTAGCGAGGCGTATCAATAATAATTTGCGAGGCCTGGATTTTGAATTTGATGATGAAAAAATTAATGTCAGTGTTAGTTTTGGAAAGGCGTTGTTCCCGGATCACGGGGAAACTGAAGAATCATTGATTGCCCATGCAGATGAAGATATTTTATTGGCCGTTAACTTGCCCTAAGCAACTAGTTAGACATTCGTTATTTTATTTTTGCTTGGCTTTGTGATAACTCAATCAGCAAATATCAAGAAGGAATATTGCCGGGCGGTAAATCTAGAAGACTTTCCTGCTGCCTGATTATTGGTGGTAAATGTGGTATTTCCACACAAGAGGACTGATTAGTCCTTGCCAAACAAATCACGACTGTAAATCTTGTCAGTTACGTCACGGATTTCGTCAGTAATGCGGTTGGCGACTATCACATCGGAATCTTTTTTGAATTGCGCCAAATCATTCACCACTCGGGAATGAAAGAACTCGTCTTCCTTGAGTGCGGGTTCATAAACAATGACCTCGATACCCTTGGCTTTGATGCGTTTCATGATGCCCTGGATGCTGGAAGAACGGAAGTTGTCGGAGCCACTTTTCATGACCAGACGGTAAATCCCGACTATCCTCGGTTTGAGTTTGACGATACTTGCTGCAACAAAATCTTTGCGCGTGGTATTTGAGTCAACGATGGCGTTGATCATGTTTTGTGGGACATCCTGATAGTTTGCGAGCAGTTGTTTAGTGTCTTTTGGCAGGCAGTAGCCCCCGTAACCGAACGAAGGATTGTTGTAGTGATCACCGATACGCGGATCGAGGCTTACCCCCTGAATGATCTGTTTAGAATTGAGCCCGTGAGTGGCCGCGTAAGTATCGAGCTCGTTGAAATAGGCCACACGCATGGCAAGGTAGGTATTTGCGAAAAGTTTAATTGCCTCAGCCTCTGTCGAATCGGTAAACAGTGTGGGAATGCCTTGCTTGATTGCGCCTTGCTTGAGCAAATTGGCAAAGGTCTCGGCACGCTTCGAACGTTCTCCTATTACGATACGGGAAGGATAGAGGTTATCATGCAGGGCGCTACCTTCACGCAAGAACTCCGGCGAAAAAATCAGATTGTCGCAATTGAATTTGGCACGAGCTTTGGCGGTGTAACCCACTGGAATGGTCGATTTGATTACCATCACTGCCTGTGGATTGATGCTCAAGACATCCTGGATGACGGACTCGATGGATTGGGTATTAAAGTAATTAGTCTCGGGATCATAGTCCGTTGGCGTGGCGATGATGACATAGTCAGCCCCGGTATAAGCTTCGCGCTTGTCCAGAGTGGCTTTAAAGTTGAGTGTTTTGTGTTTTAGGTAATCTTCAACCTCGGCATCTTCGATAGGTGACTGCATGCGGTTAAGCATTTCAACCTTTTCAGGAACGATGTCGATTGCAACCACCTCATTGTGTTGGGCAAGCAGAACAGCGTTGGAAAGACCCACGTAACCTGTACCGGCAATGGCAATTTTCATAGCACCTGACTTTCAAAAAACAGGCGTGCATTATGCCGTAGAATGAACTGGAGGTCAGCCGCCTTCCGTATTGCCGAGGAGTGATTGATATAACGCCAAGTCGCTCGCCGAATAGCAGCAAAAGATCACCTCGCGCAATGAGCATGGTAATTGAAGGAAATCGCGCACTGATGTAATCGCAACATCCACTGCCTTTTCTGGTGGGTAGCCATACACGCCCGTGCTGATACATGGGAAGGCGATGCTGGCTAGTTGCCGGGATGCAGCGATTGACATGCTATTGTGGTAACAAGAGGACAGTAGTTCGGCTTCATGCTGAGTACCTCCATGCCATACCGGCCCTACGGTATGGATTACAAACTTCGCAGGTAGCTTGTAACCGTGCGTCAGCCGTGCCTGCCCGGTATTACAACCGCCTATCGTTCGGCATTCCGCCAGCAATTCCGGCCCCGCCGCACGATGGATCGCCCCATCCACACCACCACCGCCCAGTAGCGACGCATTCGCAGCGTTGACGATGGCATTTACCTTGAGTTGGGTGATGTCGGCTTGGAGTGTGCGGAGGTCAGTCGTGGTGTGTCGCTGTTTGGAGGAGAAATCTGTTATATGTTTTTATTTTGTTCTTCTACTAGTTTTGATCGATCAAACAACGCTCACAATTCAGAGCCAGTGAGACTATCAAGAACTGTCTGCACCAAGTCAGGCGAAAGGCAATCCATAACGATATTGTTAGGCATGGAGCGTAGCCAGGTGAGTTGGCGTTTTGCTAACTGCCTTGTCGCAGCGAGGCCGGTTTCCATCAGTTGCGCTTCGTTAATTACACCTTCCATGAATTGCCAAGCTTGGCGGTAACCAACGCAGCGCATCGAAGTCATGTCCTGATGCAATGAGTATTTATCGCGCAGCATGTGCAGTTCTTCCACCAGGCCATCTTCGAGCATGGTCTTGAAGCGGGTTGCGATGCGGGCGTGGAGTTGGGCGCGGTGGCTAGGGATGAGGGCGATGGGAATGATGCGATAGGGGAGTTCCATGTTGCGCTCTTTGACGATCAGCACGGACATTGGTTGTCCGGTAATACGGTAGATTTCCATCGCGCGCTGGATGCGCTGCGTATCAGTTGGATTCAGGCGCGTAGCTGTTTCGGCATCGACCTTGGCAAGTTCACCATGCAGATGTTCGATACCATGCTGAGCGATTTCTGCGTCAAGTGCGGCGCGTACTTCGAGGTTGGATTTCGGCAGGTCACTTAGCCCATCGCGCAGTGCTTTGAAGTACAGCATGGTGCCACCGACCAGCAAAGGGATCTTGCCGCGCTGTGTGATCTCGTGCATCAAGCGTAGCGCATCGTGCCGAAAAGCTGCGGCAGAATATGCTTCAGTGGGATAGATGATGTCGATGAGGTGATGCGGCGCGCGGGCGAGGATGGCAGTATCCGGTTTTGCAGTGCCGATATTCATGTCACGATAGACTAGTGCTGAATCCACGCTGATGAGTTCCACAGGCAGGTGTTGTGCCAATTCCACCGCGACACTGGTTTTGCCACTGGCAGTGGGTCCCATGAGGAAGATGGCAGGAGGCAGTAAACTCATCTGTGTGATTTGGCTGAAAGCAGAATATCTTATTGCCCACGCATGAACATTTTGTCGAGCTCGTTCATGCTCAATTGAAACCAGGTTGGGCGTCCGTGGTTACACTGTCCGGAGCGTTCAGTTTGTTCCATTTCGCGCAATAAAGCATTCATTTCAGTGACAGACAATATTCGGTTGGCTCGAACTGCGCCGTGACAGGCTAGCGTACTTAGCAGCACATTTCGACGCTCGGTAAGTGCACGGCTTGCACCGAATTCACGCATTTCGTTCAAAATCTCACGTGCGGCGGCTTCTGCTTCAGATTGCTTTAGTAATACTGGCATGGCGCGAATTGCCAAAGTGTCAGGTGAAAGTGGTGCGATATCGAAGCCTAGTGCATTGAGTGCTTCCTGCGAGTCTTCGACAGTAGCAATGTCCAAAGTATCAGCTGAGAAGCTGACAGGAATTAGTAGTGGTTGTACGGCTACCTGTTCGTTATCTAGGGAAATCTTTAGTTTTTCATAGACAATGCGTTCATGGGCTGCGTGCATGTCTACCACAATCAATCCTTGTGAGTTTTGTGCCAAGATATATACCCCGGAAAGTTGTGCAAGGGCAAAGCCTAGCGGGTAATCTTCTTGTGGAATATCATTTTCAATGTTGTGGAATGGAGACGTAGTCGATTCCATTTTTTGATTACTGGAGACCGGGGATTTCTCTCTATTGAGAGTCGCAGAGTGGAGATGATTTCGCTTGCCTGAAAATGCTTCCCAAGTTTGATACGCTAAACCAGATTGCCCTATACCCAAGTTGATGTTTTGCTGGCTGGGGGAGAATGAGACTGACTGTTGCGTCGGCATTGTGGTTCCATGTACAGGAATTGCGAGTGACTGCTCTAAGCTGTGAAAAATGAATTGGTGGATAGCCTGACTTTCACGAAAACGCACTTCGCTTTTGGCAGGGTGCACATTTACATCTACCAGCTCGGGTGGTAGTTCCAGAAAAAGCACATATGCCGGATGACGAAGATGATGGAGGATATCCTTATAGGCTAGGCGTAATGCATGATTGGCCACCTTGTCTCGCACAAAACGACCATTAACAAAGAAATACTGTGCATCCCGTTTGGCTCTCGAATAAGCAGGGAGGGCAGCCAGCCCATGTATCGATAGATTTTCGATTTTGCGAGATACAGTTACTGCTGCTTGGCCGAATTCGTCCCCTAACAATGCTGAAATGCGCGTCACTGCAGTCTGAGTGCCAGTTTGTTCCTTATGTTCGGGCTCATCAACAGTTTCATATGTGCGAACTATGGTTGCAGGCAATTGCCATATATTTCGTCCATTATGCTCAAGTGAAAATGCAACATCTGGGCGCGACATGGCAATACGCTTGAATGCTTCTTCGCAATGGGAAAATTCAGTCGCTGGGGACTTCAGGAATTTTCGTCGTGCAGGGGTGTTGAAATACAAATTACGGACCTCTACCGAAGTGCCTGGTGTGTGACTTGCAGGTATAGGCTCGCTGAAATTACCATCTGTCGCCTCTATTTTCCAAGCGTGGCTATCGGCGATAGTGCGGCTGGTTAGGGTTAGCTGGGCAACTGCTGCCACACTTGCCAGTGCTTCGCCACGAAAGCCCATGCTGGAGACACGTTGCAAATCCTCTAGCGAGGATATTTTGCTGGTAGCGTGTCTTTTTAAAGCTAGTTTCAGCTCGGGCTTTGCTATACCTTTTGCGTTATCGCGCACGCACAACAGCTTAACGCCTCCTTCTTCCAGTTGAACTGATATATCGGTCGCATCAGCATCCAGACTGTTTTCCAGCAACTCCTTAAGCGCAGCAGATGGTCGCTCTATCACTTCTCCGGCAGCAATTTGATTGATAAGCAGCTCTGGTAATAGCAGGATGTGTGGCATATCAGGGCAGTATGTATGAGAGCGTTTCATTATAACGAACCTAGGGAAGAAACTTTTTGTGAAAAGTGACAAACCGTGAAATAACATGGTTTTTAGCCTCTATTCCAGACATCGGAAAAAGTTGAATTTGGTACTTTGCATACATAGAGAAAATAGCCAAATTTAAGTTCGCTAGCACTTCCGGGATTTCGTTAGAGGTTGGTTGGCATGCAAATTGGTAGCTTTGATCATGTAGGAATAAATCCTACAAGATGGATTCCGCAGCGCCTACATAATAATTGGCGTCCTTCTAATTTCTTCTTGTTGCTTTACTCGTAATAATGCAAGCGTCTGAACAATGACTGGTTGACATCCAAAACTGCTAAGAGGGTAACCGAAATGGGAAAGCTTGGAACTTGGGGTAATAGTGAAACTGCTCAATTGGAAATGCTGTCAATGGGAGTTGATCCACTTGAAATTAAATATTCACAAATCTCGACAAGATTTGATTCTGAGTATGGTGTTTTGTGGACTGAAATGAACCCTGAAGGCATACCATGCTGCAGTAGAGAGTTGCTTGACGAGTTAGATCACCATCAAAAAACCCTGAAAAAATGTGGCGGCAAGATAAAAGTTGGAGATCAGTTTCACCCTATTCATTATGCGGTAGTTAATTCTTTAACACCGGGAGTGTTCAATTTAGGTGGTGATTTGGAGTTATTTTCCTCACTTATCAAGAGTCAAGATGCTAACGCTTTGCTGAATTACTCAACCAAATGTCTTGACGTTATATATACCAGAACCGGCCATTACAACTTTCCATTGATCACAATTTCTCTGGTTCAGGGTGATGCATTAGGAGGTGGTCTCGAGGCAGCCATGTCAAGCGATGTAATCATCGCTGAACGTAGTACAAAAATGGGCTTTCCAGAAATGATATTCAACCTTATTCCTGGTCACGGCGCTTTCAGCTTGGCTGCAAGGAAAATAGGTGTATCTCAAGCTGAGAAAATGATACTTAGTGGAAAAATTTATTCGGCAGAAGAACTATATGAAATAGGGTTGGTTGATGTGTTAGCAGAGGACGGTGAAGGGGAAGAGGCCGTGCGTGAATATATTGCAAAGCGTGCTCGTTGCTCAAATGGGTATATGGCTCTTCAGAAGGCAAGACATAGATTCAATCCAGTTACTTACCAGGAGATGCTGGATATCACGAATATTTGGGTTGATGCGGCTTTGAATCTAACTAATAAGGATCTTAAGGTGATGGATCGAATCTATCGTTCGCAGCAAAGGCTGTTCGAAAATAGTGTTGCCGCAAAGCCTGACTTTATTAATCGAAGAAAAGCAGAAATGTCTTTGGTGCTATGATCCCAATGCTTGTAAGTGTTCGTCTTGATAGCGTATCAATGCCTGCCTGGTAAGGTTAAAGCTGTCATTGATTCTTTTCAAGAGTTTTGCAGATGAGCTTTCCAGCTCATCTTGATTTAACTTTGAGAGTTCGCGACATATCTGAAAGAGAGCCTCAGCACCAAGGTTGCCGGAACTTCCTTTTAGCGCGTGCGCCAGTTCTTTAAATTGTACATACTGCTGATTTTGTAATGCCTCTTTCATTCCTGCTAACAGTTGTTCACCTTCTGCAAAAAAGCCATGGATTACGCTATCCAGAAAATTGTCATTCATTGACCCGAGCAATCTAAGGTGATGCAAGGTCTTTGTGTTAATCAAGAGCTCTTCTGAAACAGCAAAATTTTCAGGTTTAAGGCTTATTGGTATTGACGTTGATTTTTGTTTACTCGGAATGATATTTGTCGTCGCGGTAAGCTTAGAAACGGTATCAAGTAGGGTGTTAGCATCAATCGGTTTGGTGAGAAATGCATCAACACCAGCCTCTTCGCACTCATGCTTAGCCTCGATTGTAGCGCTGGCGGTCAAGACTGCGAACGGCATTCGAGGTGACGTCTTTTCTGTCATGCGGTAAATCTTTAAAGCTTCCAGACCAGACATGACAGGCATATGCATGTCTACAATAGCCAGATCATATCGTTTGTTTTCGAGCATATCCAATGCAAGGTCACCATTTTCTGTCAAGTCAACATTATGCCCTGCATACTCTAGAATCTTTGAAATGATCTTACGGTTTGTTGCGTTGTCCTCAGCAACCAGAATATCGAGCATACGATTTTCATTATTATTTCGTTCATAATGTTCAACAAAAGAGACGACTTGAGGTGTCACTGATTCAGAAGGTAAGGCGCTGTGCAACGTGTTGAAAAGTAGTGTCTTGTCTATTGGTGCTTTTAAAACACAGGAATATCCCATTTTAAGTAAATCTTCCTGATCCTTTTCGCTTTGATCTGACGTAACCAGAATTAATGACACATTTAAAGTGGAATATTCATGCCAGACTTGCTGCGCAAACTCTTTAGTGTCCATACCGAGCATATCTGGCCTGCACAATACGACATGATTTTGCAATCCATCTAAAGCCGTACGTCTCAATAGTGTGAAAAATTGTGCTGCGGATTCCGCATGTTCAAAATTTACGTCCCAACTGGATAGGTATGCTGCAGCTGAAGCTCTTTCATTGCTTGACATTCCTGCGCCAATAACACGAATTTGATGCAGTGGCAGTAAATTACCCTGTAAGTTACTTTCTGTTTGTTTTTCAATCGGTATTTCAAACCAGAACGTGCTGCCCTTTCCCGTCTCGCTTTGTAAACCAATTTTACCACCCATGAAGTGGACCAGTTGTTTTGAGATAGTAGTTCCAAGACCAGTACCACCGTTGCTATTGGTGATATTTTCATGTGCCTGGGTGAAGCTTTCAAAGATATCCTCTTGAAATTCTTCAGAGATGCCAATGCCGGTGTCGATAACTTCGAATCTGATATTCGCTGAAGTGTCGTTTTGTGAAAGTGTACTTACTCTAAGTTCAACAGTGCCTTCCTTGGTGAATTTGATGGCATTCCCGACTAGGTTAATAATGATTTGACGCAAGTGCTGTGCATCTCCACGCAGCATAAAACACGTTTCTGGTGAGGTGTGAATATGTAAAAGCAGCCCTTTTTTTTCAGCTTGAGATGCAAACATGTCCATAGTGTTGTTGATCAGGTTGTGCAGGTCAAAATCAACAATATTGGCTACTAACTTACCACTTTCAATTTTGGAAAAATCTAGTACATTCTCAATTAATTTAAGGAGAATGCGTCCTGAATTTCGTAGTGTTTTGACCAGATCCTTCTGTTCAGCATTTAGGGGTGTACCAAGAATCAGGTCGCTAGCACCAATGACTCCATTAAGTGGTGTACGCATTTCGTGGCTCATATTGGCCAGGAAATAGCTTTTCGCTTTGCTGGCCTCTTCAGCACGAATAATCGCCTTGTTTAGTCTTCCCAATAGTGAAAAAGTGAATAGCGGGATGGAAATCAGCGTAAGCAATAGTCCTACAGCCAGTGTGGTATGTGCTGCCCAGTAATCATTAAGAAGAACCGCTGTAATAAACCCAATTACGCTTAGCGCCTGAGCTCTGAGTAGCGCCTTCGCTCCATAGCGCAGTCCATTTCCCACCGTTACCCAAAGATAAATGCCAAAAAATAGTGAACCTACTTCTCCATTAATGTACATGCCGAATGTAATAGCACTTATATCGCCAAGTAGAGCTAAAAATTGCCTGAGTTCAGACGGCTTTTCACTTCGAAAAATAACAATCGCCAGAAATATCGAACTGAGTAGGAAGAGCCCAGAAGCGTTGAATAAAGTAGAAATGGAACTGGGATTTTCGCTTGAAAAAAGCTTGTAGCTAAGATAAATGAAAACTAGCGTAAAAAAAGTAATCCGAACCAGTGCTTGTTCATGTTCACTTCCATAACTTGGAAATCTGGCTTTAATCTGCTGGAAAAGATTTTCCCTTACCGGGTTCATAAAGTTAGTTGCTCAGGCAGCGGCTCTAATGAATCCTGAGTTTGTTCCTGGATAGTTAAGGCTTTGTTGAATTGTGAGACGAAGGCATTTACACAGTCAGGGTCAAAATGCTTGCCGGTGTTCGTAGTCAGATATGCTAACCCTGCCTCATTTGACCATCCTGGTTTATATGGGCGACGGGAAGTTAGCGCATCAAAGACATCTGCAACTGCGACAATGCGAGCTTCTAGAGGAATCTCCTGTTTTTGAGCGCCGCTCGGATAGCCGCTTCCATCATATTTCTCATGATGCGAAAGTGCAATTTCAGCCCCTAAACTCAGGTATTTGGAAGGACTATTCTGGAGTATATTGAAACCGATCAGCGGGTGGGTTTTCATAACGTTTAGTTCGTCAATACTTAGTCTGCCAGGCTTCTGAAGTATATGGTCGGGTATGCCGATTTTACCGATGTCATGCATCGGTGCGGCTAGTTCAATCAAATCACAACGATCTTCACTTAGGGTTAATCCTTCAGCGATCAGGCGTGAATACTTGGCCATTCGCACCAGATGGTTGCCGGTTTCTTCGTCGCGATATTCGCCGGCTTTTGCCAGCCGAAACAAGGTCTCATGCTCACGTGCACGTATTTGCTTGGTAGCATCGGCGATTCGCTGCTCCAAAAATTGTGAGCGGTGCAGGATGATTTTTTGCTGCAGTCGCAGGTGCAACATATTTCTGCATCGAACTCTGCATTCATATGGATCGATGGGCTTGGTGATGAAGTCTGTGGCACCAGATTCAAGCACCTGATATTTTATGTCACGTTCCTCCATGGAAGTGACAACCACGATAGGGACGCCTTCGAGAGAATACATGCGGCGCATCTGTTGAACTGCTTCAAGGCCTGTCATGCCGCTCATTAGGTAGTCGACAATAATCAGATCAGGTTGATTGTCTTTAATCCATGAAAGTGCGGTGATGGGATCTGCAAATATTTTAACAATTATATTTTTTTGGATACTTTGCAGTATTTTGTCAAGTATCAGTCGGCTGGTGAACTCGTCATCAATAACAACTACTACAGGTGTAGCTGCATTTTCAGCACTGTTTTCGACTAATTCGAATGGCATTGCGCCCCTTTCAAATTTGGACACCGAATTTGTTCAAGCATTTTATTAGTTATATCAGGTTTGGCTTTGATTATAACAATAAAAATCCTGCTTTCAACCACTTTATAGCTTGAGTGAGCAGATGAGTTTTTATGTTTAGGGCGTTAACCGCTTGCATGTTGAACTGGAAGCTGGAGAAATTTGTTGAGCTTGACGAGAGCATGAATAATTTCATAGCAAGTCGTAGTTAGTAGTAAGCATACCTACTTTGACTATTGTTTAGTGCTATAAGCAAATTAAAACTGACTAGCGGTTAGTTATTTCAGACAAGTGGAATTTGCGAGGCGTGTAATGTTGGTTTCGAATCGGTATAATCAATCGATATAAACAAATTAGCATTCTACGTATTATTTAACGAATGCTTCACAATAGTTCCAGAGGAGAGAGTTTATGCTTATAGGCATTCCTGCAGAGACGTGCGCTGGCGAGAAGCGTGTTGCGACAGTACCGGAAGTCGTAGAGAAACTCATTAAGCTGGGTTTCAAAGTTGCAGTTCAATCCGGTGCAGGAGATGCGGCGAATTGCAGTGATGATTCTTATCGCGCCGTAGGTGCCGAAATCATCGCTGGTGCTCCCAAGCTGTGGGCTGGTTCAGACATAGTTTTAAAGGTAGGTGTTCCATCGACGGAGGAAGTCGGCTTGCTGCGAGAAGGCGGCAACTTGATTGGTTTTATCTGGCCAGCTCAAAACCCCGAATTGATGCAACAACTTGCCGCCAAGAAAGCAACCGTGCTCGCCATCGACTGTCTGCCGCGCATGTTGAGCCGCGCCCAGAAGATGGACGCGTTGACCTCGCAGGCTGGTGTAGCTGGCTACCGCGCCGTCATCGAGGCTGCAAATGCCTTTGGTCGCTTCTTCAATGGACAGATCACCGCTGCGGGCAAGGTTCCACCGGCCAAAGTCTTTATCGCCGGTGCGGGCGTGGCAGGTCTTGCGGCGATTGGTACAGCCGCCGGTCTCGGTGCCATCGTGCGTGCCAACGATACGCGTGCCGAAGTGGCCGACCAGGTCAAATCCCTAGGCGGCGAATTCGTAAAAGTTGAATATGAGGAAGAAGGTGGTGGTGGTGGTGGCTACGCCAAGGTGATGAGTGAGGGCTTTCAGCAGGCGCAGCGCGAGATGTATGCCAAGCAGGCCAAGGAAGTAGACATCATCATCACCACCGCGTTGATCCCGGGTAAACCAGCGCCAAGGTTGATCACCGCCGAGATGGTTAAGAGCATGAAGCCGGGTAGTGTCATCGTTGACATGGCGGCCGAGAGAGGCGGAAATTGCGAACTGACCGAGCCTGGTCAGGCGGTAGTGAAGCATGGCGTGACCATCGTTGGATACACTGATTTGAATAGTCGTTTGGCCAAGCAGTCTTCCACACTGTACGCGACCAACTTGTTCCGCCTGACCGAAGAATTGTGTAAGACCAAGGATGGCATCATCAACGTCAATATGGAAGACGACGCCATTCGGGGTCTAACGGTCATCAAGGAAGGTGAGATCACTTGGCCCGCACCTCCGCCAAAACTGCCAGCAGCCCCCAAGCCGGCTGCAGTCAAACCAGTTACACCTCCGCCCGCGCATGGTGCAAAGAGCGCGCCGATGTCAGGCAGCAAACTGGCGGTCATATTCGGTATCGGCGCAGCGTTGTTTTGGCTTATTGGTGCCTATGCGCCTGCGGCATTCCTCGGCCATTTCACCGTTTTCGTACTTGCCTGTTTCGTGGGCTACATGGTGGTATGGAACGTCACACCCGCTTTGCATACGCCGTTGATGAGTGTTACCAATGCGATCAGCAGCATCATCGCCATCGGTGCACTGGTGCAGATCTCACCGCCACTCATGGGTGGTGGAGAACCTCGTCCGGATGAATTAATACAATGGTTGGCAATGCTGGGCATTGCGCTCACTGCGATCAACATGTTCGGTGGTTTCGCCGTTACCCAGCGCATGCTGGCGATGTTCCGTAAATAAGGTAAATGACTATGATGTCTGCAAGCTTGTCTTCTGTTGCTTATATTGGCGCAATTGTTCTGTTCATCCTAAGCCTGGGTGGTCTTTCCAGTCCTGAGTCTTCACGTCGCGGTAATCTCTACGGCATGATAGGTATGACGATCGCCGTACTTGCAACGGTGTTCGGCCCCAGAGTATCAATGGCCGGTCTTCCTTGGATTATGGTTTCCATGCTGGTTGGTGGCAGCATTGGTCTGATTGCTGCACGTACGGTGAAGATGACGCAAATGCCGGAACTGGTTGCGCTGATGCACAGTCTGGTCGGTTTGGCTGCCTGCCTGGTCGGATTCGCGAATTACATCGATCCGGAGGCCGCAGCCAACTTGACCAGTGCTGAGAAAGCCATTCACGAGATTGAGGTTTACGTTGGTATCCTGATCGGCGCCATCACTTTCTCCGGTTCCCTCATTGCCTTCGGCAAACTCTCGGCAAAGATCGGTGGAAAGCCCATGCTTTTGCCGGGCCGCCACTTTATGAACCTAGCTGGCCTTCTGGTCGTTATCTACTTTGGTAGTGTTTTCCTGCATGCCGAATCGGTCAGCGCGGGGATGGTAGCGCTCACCGTGATGACCGTGATTGCGTTGCTTTTCGGCATCCATATGGTGATGGCCATCGGAGGTGCGGACATGCCGGTGGTGGTGTCCATGCTCAACAGCTATTCCGGCTGGGCGGCAGCGGCAACCGGTTTCATGTTGAACAACGACCTGTTGATCGTCACTGGTGCACTGGTGGGTTCAAGTGGTGCCATACTTTCCTACATCATGTGCCGCGCGATGAACCGCAACTTCATCAGCGTTATTGCTGGCGGCTTCGGCACCGGAGGTGGAAAATCTGCCAAGAAGTCTGACGGTGATGCACAACCTGCAGGCGAAGTCGTGTCCATCAGTGCGGTCGAAACCGCCGAATTACTGCGCGAAGCCAAGAATGTGATCATCGTGCCAGGTTATGGTATGGCGGTGGCTCAGGCCCAGCACACTGTGTATGAAATCACCCAGCACTTGCGCGAGAAGGGCATCAACGTGCGCTTCGGTATCCACCCAGTGGCAGGACGCATGCCAGGACATATGAACGTTTTGCTGGCCGAAGCGAAGGTGCCTTACGACATCGTTATGGAAATGGATGAAATCAACGAGGACTTCCCGGATACCGACGTAACCATGGTGATTGGTGCCAACGACATCGTTAATCCTGCGGCGCAGGAAGATCCTGATAGCCCCATCGCTGGCATGCCGGTTCTGGAAGTATGGAAGGCCAAAACCTCGATCATGATGAAGCGCAGCATGGCTACCGGCTATGCGGGCATTGACAATCCACTTTTCTATAAAGAGAATAATCGCATGTTGTTCGGCGATGCCAAGAAGATGCTGGAAGAAGTGTTTGTTGCACTGAAATCATAACGGAGCAGTCTTGTTCGCGGTGGTGTGGTTGTAGTTGCATTGTCTAATTTCAAACAATGTTTGCAATTGCAGGAGTATTTTGTGCGATGGCACTCCGGCTGAAATTTCTTCTGTCCATTGTGATGTTGATGGCCATGCTGAAGATTAATAATTAGACGGTTTACGGTATCGCACAAGCAGTAAGCTGATTCATTCTGGTTTCCGCATCAAATTGCTCATAAGTACTTTCGTCGGTGCGATCATTTTCAGTGATCATTTTAATAGGGTGATGGTCTAGCCGTTGCGCGAGCAACTTACTATCAACGATATGTCCATTTGCTGGCTGAAAAAGGCGTAAATGTGCGTTATGTCATTCATCCAGTGGCAGGGTGGATGCTTGTACACATGAATTTGTTGTTTGCCGAAGCCAAGGTTCCTTCTGAACAAGTAGTGGAAATGGACGAGATTAATAATGAGTTTGCTGATACCGATTTCGTGTTGGTGATCGGTGCAAGCGACGTGGTGAATCCTTTCTGCCAAGAATGACAAAGCCAGCCCAGTTTATGGCATGCCTATCCTCGAAACCCACAAGGCCGCTACCGTGCTGGTTGTTAAGCGTTCTATGACAACTGGTTATGCAGGAATAAACAATGATCTGTTTTATCTCGAGAAAACCGTGATGAAATTTGGTGATGCGAAGGGGGTTGTTGAGGACATAGTCGAGGCAATTAACTGATTAAGTGTAAACAGTTGCTTAAAAGGGTCGCTATTGCGACCCTTTTTTATTTACCAACATGGGGTGATTTGACAACCAGGAATATGCCCAACAGGCTTTGCAACAGGTAGATGATGCTCGATATGCCGTGTAGTGTTTTGAATTGGCTTGAAAATGGACTTTGCATCACGTCAAGCGGCATGGCTTCCAGTTTGAGATTTTCCATGAGGGGCTGGATGCCACACAGAATAATCAAAGTACAGAGCAGCATTACGGTGATAATCCAGAATATTGTCATTCGAAGAACAGCACGGCCGGATGCGATGATTTGTTGGAGCAGCAGGTAGCTTCCGCAAACTATGCCGAGGTACGCTACCAAAGTGAACATCTGTCCTGCCAACATCCCCGCCAGTTGTTTGTCGGGCTGTGTATAAAACAATACTGGTACGGCAAGATAACCAACGGCCCAAAGCACACCTACCCAGGCGGTTATTGCAAGCGAAGCAAGATGTATTGATAACTTTTTCATGGCATGCAGGGTAGCATAGTAGTGCAAAATAAAAGTATCGACTCTCTCTATACCTTTTATCAAGATGAAAGTGAGGGTAGTTCGGAAGTGCTAAGTTATAGTGCTGAGGTTAGCAAATAATTTTGGGTATTTGAGATCGATATAGGATTGCATTCAGCGATAAACACATTCATGACTAATCCGAAAATATTAACAGCTTGTTACCTGATAAACAATTCATGGTTGAACTGTATCAGTAAGTGTCTTCTGCTTGGCTTTATGCTTATTCCTGGAATATCAGCTGCTGAACAGTCAGCATTCATTGAATCTAAAGCTATCAGCGAGTTATGGCTGAACCCCGGGTTTTATTCCCAGCACTTTCAGAGGGATAAAGGACATAACAACAGAAATTTCGGAGTGGGCGGCGAGTATCGCTATTCGACGGTTAGTTCAGTTACCTTAGGCATATTCGATAACAGCGATAGGCTGACTTCGCATTACGCAGGTTGGTATTGGCAGCCAGTTAGAGTTGGACCAATCAGGCTTGGGGCGGTCGTTGGCGTTATTGATGGCTATCCTAAAATGCTGGATGGCGGTTGGTTTGCTGCTGTCATACCTTCTGCTAGCTTAGAGTTCCAAAATATTGGTGTAAATCTGTTATTTATCCCCAGTTACAAAGACAGACTTTATGGGGCACTTTCGTTTCAATTTAAGCTTAAATTGCACTAATGGTGTAGCCTGGAACAGGTAAATTTTATAGGTCTGTATTATCATAGTCGAAACTAGCTCGTAAGCTTATGTAGTTTTAGTGAGCGTTTCGATAACTAAATATTTATGAGGAAATAAATGAAGAATAGATTGTTTGCAGTCAGCATGATGCTGTTATCTGGCTCTGTGTTTGCAGGTGCAGCTTGGGAGTATTCTGGTGAAACTGGCCCTGATAGTTGGGAAATGCTTAGTCCAGAGTATGCCGCTTGCAATGGAGAAAATCAGTCCCCTATAAACCTCACCGGATTTATAGAGGCAGAACTCACACCGATTATGTTTAACTACAACGCGGGTAGTTCCGAGATTCTCAATAACGGTCACACTGTTCAACTCAATACAGTTGCAGGCAGCAGCATTGTGATTGATGGCATCCAGTTTGACTTGAAACAATTTCACTTTCATGCACCTAGCGAAAATTTAATTGATGGTAAGTCTTACCCGTTGGAAGCTCATCTGGTTCATGCAGATAGTAATGGTAATTTGGCGGTGGTGGCAGTCATGTTCACTGAAGGGAAAGCTAATGAAGCACTGGAGAAGGCTTGGGCGCAGATACCTCAAGTTGCAGGAGAAAAGATTGTGCTGACTTCTGCAGTCTTACCGTTGGATATTTTGCCGGAACATCGTAATTACTATCGTTTTAACGGTTCATTGACTACTCCGCCTTGTACTGAGGGAGTTCGGTGGCTGGTAATGAAACATGCAGTTACAGCATCCGAACATCAAATTGAGCAATTTACCCATGTCATGCATCACCCTAACAATCGTCCGGTGCAGCCCGTCAATGCACGTCCTGTATTGAAATAAACTAGTGAATCGAAGCGGTAATGGGGGCTAGTTTAATGGCCAGCCTATTTTATTTTGCTAACCAAATCTTTCAGGATGAATTGAACAGCTTGAAGCTTTTGTACTAAGTCAGCCAAAGTTGTACCACCTCAACTTTATCCTTTAACTGCAGGCCCATATCATTGGAAGTTATAGCTGGTTTGCTATCTGTTTCGCCTTGTATCCAGGTAATAGCTGCTGCTGAGCCCCATGAAATCAGCGCAGCAAACACAAATATAGTGATGCCACGTGTCATGCCGCCTGGAATGCCTTGATCGTCGAGATAGCGTCTGATAAGCCAAGATGCAAGGAAAAAGACGACTGTAGAGATGAGCAAACTTAGCATGATGGCAATATGGTCTTACGGAAAAAGTCCATGCTGCGAAAATGCCCAGGAAAACTAGAAGGCAGATGCAGTAACACCAGCATTACCCACAGCTACATATCCGAAACCACTGCTGATCACTGTATTTACGCTGCTCGTTCCAGTACTGAATGGTCCAGACCAAGTGATTCCATTCGGGCTGGTGTAGGTGTTGCCGATACTGTCCATAGTAACAAACTGGGCATTAGCGATGTAACCAAGCAGTGGATCCGCAACGGCATTTATTAGCAACTGAGATTCTGCAGCAATTCCGACTAGACTTGGTGTACCTGCTAAGACCTGAGATGTCCATGTTGCTCCGCTATCCTTGCTGGTTAATATCGTACCTGCGTCACCAACCGCGACGATAATGCTGCCAATAGAAGTGACTTGTCGTAACGTGGCAGTAATCACAGGTGTTGTGGGGGATGTCCATGTGCTGCCATCAGCGCTGGTAAGTACTGTGCCGCTGTCTCCTACTGCAGTATAAATGATGCCACGATTTACACCTTGCAGATTATTGGTGCTTACCGAGTTTTGAGCAGTCCAGGTGATACCATCAGCGCTTGAGAGTATTGTTCCTGCGTCGCCTACGGCTAGAAACATTCCCGCAACCTGGGTCAGTGCACGTAGCGCATAATTGTTAGGATTTGCCGTGCTACTCGAGTTAAATGGGTTTCCAACCGTCCAAGTGTCACCATCAAGGCTATAGACGGAGGCTCCACCAGCACCTACTGCTACCCACCGCAGTGCCGGATTGTCGGAATTATTCTGATTGGCAGCGTAGCCGGTCACTGCATAAAGGTCAGTCGAAAATGCGGGTGGTGGGTTTGTAGGGGAGGCCCAGTTTATACCGTCTGTACTGGAAAATATTGCGCCACCTGTGCCAACGGTAACAAAGGCACCGGCAACGCTTGTTGCATTATTCGAACATGTAGTCAGGCTGGTGTAACCCACGCTCAATAGGTTGGGAACCAAGGAGGGAGTTGCGCCGACGATCCAAGTGACTGTGCTGGCATTGTATGGGGTTGCAC
>Ga0316190_10000182_pt1 | contig 41460 bp, 28 predicted proteins | sample Eddworburrow2_MG_FD_204929 | JGI IMG/M metagenome (GOLD analysis project Ga0316190, IMG submission 204929) | Coastal sediment microbial communities from Maine, United States - Eddy worm burrow 2 | ecosystem: Environmental > Aquatic > Marine > Coastal > Sediment | place: USA: Maine | collected...
AGTTAGTAGTACATGATGCATTAGATACGAAATCCATATCGTTAGTGTACTTAGCATTATTTACACCCATGACAAACATTGGAGTATCGTCCTTAGAAGGAGCAGACATAATAACTTTCTTTGCACCGGCAGCGATGTGACCTTTTGCAGAATCTTTAGTTAGGAATAAACCAGTTGATTCAACAACATACTCAGCACCAACAGCACTCCAGTTAAGGTTTGCAGGATCTCGTTCAGAGGTAACTCTGATTGTATTTCCATTCACTACAAGCTGACCATCTTTTACTTCAACGTCACCGTCAAACTGACCATGAGTGGAGTCATATTTTAACATGTAAGCCATGTATTCAACATCAATCAAATCGTTGATTCCAACAACTTGAACATTAGATCTGTTAGCTGCAGCTCGGAATACTAATCTGCCGATTCTTCCAAAGCCGTTTATACCAATTTTAATCATTTACTTTTTGATTTATAATGAAACAAAAAACCGAGCACAAAAGTACTATGGTTTTCGTAAAAAACAACTGATTAATGTCATGAAATAACTTTGTTGAGTTAATTTATTGTTAATTATTTCCTTTTCTTATTTGTAAATAAATTTCAGCTCTCTATATTTGCACTCGCAAATAAAAAAAGGTCCGTTCGTCTAGGGGTTAGGACGCCAGGTTTTCATCCTGGTAGCAGGGGTTCGATTCCCCTACGGACTACGTTTAAGTATTATATTTGGCTCGTAATCAACAAATTACGAGCTTTTTTTATGTGCGGGGGTCAATATGGGGGTCAATATTTTATAATTATTTCCATTCTTGTCTATTAATCTTTATCCTTACTGTATTTTTATTTATAATTGGAATTTTCTTTAGCAAGATTAAAAGATTTTAACCAATGCCTAACTGCTACTTCCAGACCACACAAGATCCTTTGGACTCGTCTCCCTATATGCTGAAGCACACAAAAAAGATTAGCTCTCTTCGAGCAGATAACCTCTTCAGAAAGAAACTCTATGAAACACCCAAGAAAGATATCCCAGCTTTGATCGATTATCATTACCAACGCTGTGATGAACCCACAGAGTTTGCAGATCATGTGATTGAACTGTTAGAAGTGGCATTGGATGAAAATGAGGATATCAAATTTTTGAAGGCTCTATCCTTTTGGGGAGATCCTGAGAAGGCCAAACGATATAAGCGTCGAACAGAATATGCGCTTGAGTATTTAAGGAAGTTGAATGATCCTGAACCAAATGAAGCCAATATGATCCGGTTTCCATTTAATAGTGAAAAAGTAGTTTTAGCAGATTTATTTAATCAACTCATTGAATTAGAGTTGCCAGATGGAAAGAAAGCCATTCCACTTTCGAGAAAGGCAATGGCAAGGTGTTTAAATGGAATAGCAGAGCCATTTAAAGGAAATAAAGTAGATTCTACGTACGAATATTTCCGAAGTACATCGAGAAAAATGGATCGGGGAAACCGTCCGAAAAAGTACAGAATAAAAGTTTCCATAGAAGAAGTATAACAATTCATATTCCGGACTAAAAAATAACCCCCCATTTTTTAGGGGTGGGGGTTTCGTCGTATCTGATAATTGATCTATTTGGCCGCTTTCTAACCAAAAACCAAATAGATATGTCAGACATCAATTTTATCATTGCCCAAAAAGAAGATCTCAAATCTTTAATCTATCAGTGGCTGGATGAGCATCCACATTTTTTATTTCAGGCGAGTGAAAAAGAAAAAGAATCAGACAGGCCTATGTCGAGGGCAGAAATCGCAGCGTACCTGGGAATATCAAAAGTAACCGTGACCGATTGGATGAAGAAAGGCTTACCATATAGAAGAATGCATGGCCGGGTTTACTTCATTAAAGAAGATGTAGTGGCAGCCATGAGCACATTCAACCACCGAAAGAATTCATTCATCAACATGAATGATCCACAGAAATAAATTAATCACCTAAAAAACCAGATAACCAATGAAACTACCCTATATCCGAGTAGGCACTACTTACTACAAAAAAGTGAACATCCCACTGATTTCCGGAGATAAACTGGAAAAACTCATTTACTGGAGCAGTGAATGCATCCGTCAGGATCTCGGCAAAGATGTACTGGCCAGCATACCCAAGTATGATGGCTTTTGCCATATGCCTTCGCATATTAATTATCAACCGATCGTTGGCAATTTCCTGAATAAGTATGAACCCATTCCCCATCAGCCAAAGCCTGGGAGCTGCATCAAAACCCTGGAGTTCATCGAACACATATTTGAAGAGCATACTGATCTCGGCCTGGATTACCTGACCTTAATGTATAAAAATCCAATCCAGATTTTACCAGTATTGTGCCTGGTGAGCAAAGAACGAGAGACAGGGAAGACCACCTTTCTAAATTGGCTCAAATCCATTTATGAACATAATATGACTTATAACAAGAATGAGGACTTCAGAAGCCAGTTCAATAGCGACTGGGCAAGCAAACTGATCATTGCAGTAGATGAAGTACTTTTAGACAAAGTAGAGGACAGCGAACGCATTAAAAACCTGAGTACTGCAAGAACCTTTAAGACCGAAGCCAAAGGTAAAGATCGGATAGAAACCGAGTTCTTTGGCAAGTTTATTCTGTGTTCCAACAACGAAGATTCTTTCATTCAAATCGAACCAGTAGAAACCAGGTATTGGGTGAGGAAGGTTCATAAAATACCAACAATCAATGTCACCTTACGGGAAGAACTTAAAGCCGAGATTCCGGCTTTTTTGCATTTTCTTTCAACCAGAGAGCTGAATACAAAAAGTCAAACCAGAATGTGGTTTTCATCCAGTCAGATCAAAACCGAAGCCTTGCAGAAGGTCATCAGACGAAGTAGGAACTGGCTGGAAGTAGAAATGGCAGAGATCCTGTTGGGCATCATGGATGACTTTGGCTGGGATGAAGTAGATATGTGCATTAACGATATCATCCCTTTCCTGACTAAAGCAGGATATAGGGTAAACAGAGTAAGCATCAAAAAAGTATTCAAGGAGATATGGAACATCAATCCAATACACCAGCCAATTCGCTATAAACGATTAGCCTACTTTCAAGATGGAAGCATTCAGCAAGTAACTTCACAGGGCAGGTTCTATAAAATCAGCAGAGCTTCACTAATGGAATTTTGTTGATTTGTAGTAAATGAAGGATAACTACCAAATAATCAATAAGATATGATTACTACAAAAATGGTACAAAATGACTACAAAAAAATAATTGTAGTCAAAAACAATCAAAGAAATGATTTTGTACCGCTTTTGTACCGGATTTGTAGTAGAGTTAAAAAGATAATAGTCAGCGAGTTGCAGAGGATTTACTACAAAACTACAAAATTGACTACTTCTGTTCAGCTTTTTTTCCCTTCCAGCAAATTCAGAAACATGTCTAAACCACAAAAATAGATGAGAGCAGAAATATCAAAGCAACCAGAAAATACTTCTTCCCAATTGAACATATCAGTTGCGGAAGGGAAGAGAAAGGAGGAGAGTTATTGTCCGGTGCTGTCATTGCAAGATGTGTTTTCTGATTCTGCAAACCTGGAGGGCATGCAGCAGAAAACATCTCGCCCTGTCGAAATCGAACAGGGAAAAGAAGCGCAACTTGATAAAAAAGTAAAACGGAAACCGAGGGAAAAACAGAAAGGTGGGAGGAAAAAGCTCCAGACAAATCAAAGAAGGAACATAAAACTACAGGTTCACGTAACCAATCCGGAATTTGACAGAATAGAAATCCTATTTCAGGATTCAGGAGAAAGGTATCTATCTGATTATCTACGGATATTAATCTTGGATGAAAGGAAATCAAGACGGATGATCAATAAAAAGGATCTGATAAAGCAGCTGGATAGGATAGGAATCCAGATCAGCAGGATTGGTAATAATATCAACCAGATAGCAAAATATGCCAATATCCAGCTAAAATCAGGCAAGATCGATCAACGAACATTGAACAATTTCAATGATCAGATGGAGCAATACTTAAAAGTGCAGCAAAACCTGGTAAAGACCTACAGAGCGCTGACCAGAAACAAAGAATAAATGGCAAAGGACAATTGTCCTTCAAAAAAGGAAGAAGAACAATTGTCAGTCATCCTTTAATAAATGAAAAAGAGTGAAGGAAATATAAAGAGCAAAAATCCTCATTCCTTTGACTGCTCTTTCTCATGATCAATTTTCAATTCTTGCCTTGGTACGGGTATTTCATAACCTGCCTTCTGAAGATCCTTAAACACTGCATTCCTAAATGGTTGTTCCATAGCTAGACGAGCTAAAAAGGGAGGAGATGCTGCACAACAACAGCAAAATGAAGATGCTGCGGCAGCTCAACAACAAGAATTGCTGGATAATTTTAAAAAGGCCTTCTCAGTATGCATGGAGGGAAAAAGTTACACAATAAAATAGGAGAGCTCGATTTCTAAATTTGTAGAGCATTTCCGGCTTTCCGAATTCATCAAGATCAATTAAAACTAAATGCATTTAGCAAGGATTTATTTGGCTTTGATTATCACATTTCAACAATACACTCACTTTCCAAACGATCCTCATACCATTGATAACAATAATGTGCTCGATTTACTGTCCGATCAGGAGGAGGTCGAGGATGGATTGTTCCAAATAATAAATTTGTTTAATAAGTGCGAAACTTGGGTTGATTAAAGTAAATAACCTCACCCTTGTCCTTTATTTCAAGTCTATTTAGTATTTTGGATCACAAATCATCAGGCTTGGATGATAATTTAAATACATTTTAGAAACCCTACTCTATAATTGTCTTATTTTTAAATTACCAAATGTGATTATTACAGCTGATAATAACAGACATTTTCATGAAAAACAATTACCTATTTTTTACCCTTATCACTGGACTTAGTTTCCTGTTTACTGGACTCAATTGTAATAGTGCCCAATCTCAAGAGAACAAATTGTCACTTTGGTATACTGAACCAGCTACTGAATGGACCGAAGCACTACCCATTGGTAATGGACGGCTTGGGGCCATGGTGTATGGCGGGGCAGATAAGGAACACCTTCAATTGAATGAAGAAACCTTATGGAGTGGAGGTCCACATAGCTACGATAATCCGGAAGCTTATCAGTACCTAGAAAAAGTTCGTGAATTACTCGAACAGGAAAAATATATTGAAGCGGAAGAGCTTGCCGAAAAGATGATGGGGACACCCAAATATCAGATGGCTTATCAGCCATTTGGCGATCTTTTTCTGGAGTTTTCGAAAGGAGAGAAGTTAAGCAACTATCGGCGCGACCTCGATTTACAAAATGCAATGACTATGGTCACTTATACGATTGGCGACGCTCGCTTTACGCGAAAAATATTTGCATCTCATCCCGATCAGGCTATTGTTATGCAGATTGAGTGCGACAATCCAGGACAAATCAATTTTGACCTTTCGATGACAAGCCCACATCCCTCAGTATCGAAAGTGAAAAATGGAAATATTCTGATGATGACAGGTCAAGTTGCGCCGCGTAAAGGTGGCGAGGGGAGCGGTGCAAGAAGATTAATCGGTCCCTGGGAAGGTGAGGGAACCAAATTTGCCGGGCAAGCAAAAGTTTCATCCAAAGGAGGAGAGGTGGTATCAATGGGCGATAAAATTTCTGTGAAAAATGCGGATGCTGTTACCATTGTTTATGTGGCTGCCACCAGCTTTGAAAATGCAGAAGATGTAAGTGGAGATCCAATTTTGAAAGTCAATGATTATCTGGCTTCAACTGAAGGCAAATCCTTTGAACAACTCTACCAAAGGCATGTCGATGATTATTCAGCATTGTTTGACAGGGTTTCGATTGATCTTGGAGGTAATGCTGGAAATGATGACATGCCAACCGACGAACGATTAAAAATGGTTAAAGTAGGAGGTACAGATCCTCTGTTGACCGAACAAGTATTTCAATTTGGCCGCTATCTGATGATTGCCGGTTCGCGGCCCGGTACACAACCTTTAAACCTGCAAGGTATTTGGAACAATGAAATGAATCCACCGTGGGCAAGTAAATACACCATAAATATTAACATTCAAATGAATTATTGGGTTGCTGAAGTGTGTAACCTTAGCGAATGCCACGAGCCTTTTCTTCGGATGGCAAACGAGTTACAAGCTCCTGGAAGTAACACTGCAAAAGTGCATTATAAAGCTGATGGTTGGGTTACGCATCATAATACCGATTTATGGCGTGGCACAGCACCTGTTGACGGCGCACATTGGGGAATGTGGCCAATGGGTGGTGCTTGGCTTTGTCAACACCTATGGGAGCATTATCTGTACACCGGGGATACCGAATTTTTGGAGGAAGCTTATCCCATTATGAAAGGGGCGGCTGAGTTTTTCTTTGATGCTTTAGTCGAGAATGAGGACGGCCTCCTTGTAACTTCACCCTCACTTTCTCCCGAGCACAGTCATGGGGGTACAAATAAGGATGGGATGAGCTCCAATAGAGCAGGTGCATCACTTTGTGCCGGTCCTACCATAGATATACAGCTACTAAATGATCTATTTACTAATTGTATTAGTGCATCAGAAATTTTAGGAGTTGATGAAGTGTTTCAATCGGAAGTAGCGAATACCAAAAAAAGACTTGCCCCCATGAAAATTGGTCGCCATGGACAGTTGCAGGAATGGCAGGAAGATTGGGATAACCCAGACAACCCCCACAGCCATGTTTCGCATCTTTACGGGCTATATCCAAGCAGCCAAATCAATCGTCAAGATACTCCTGAGTTGTTTGACGCAGCACACACCTCTTTAATTCAAAGAGGGCAGTCGGATGGTTGGCCAGGTGCTTGGAGAATTTCTTTGTGGGCTCGTGTTGGTCGTGGCGATTCTGCTTACAGCGCGCTCAACAATTATGTGATGCATGGGCTTGCGCCAAACCTCTTCAATGCCAGGAGTGTATTTCAAATTGATGCCAATTTTGGTGCTACAGCAGGGGTGGCTGAAATGCTCCTTCAAAGTCATAATAATGAAATCCATTTGTTGCCGGCACTTCCTTTAGCTTGGTCTTCCGGTTCAGTAATAGGATTGCGTGCACGCGGTGGACTTGAAGTGGATATGGAATGGAAAGAAGGACGGCTTGTAAAAGCCACCATTCGTGCCGACCAGGATGCAACTTTTTACCTTTCAGCTCGGGGCAAACAACACGGTACAATCACATTAAAAAGAGGAGAAACGAAGGTCTTATCTGAATGGTAAAGGCCATGCAATTTTTAAAGTAATATTATGAAAACTATTCAGTTGTTATTTTTTACAATAATTCTAAGTACAATTTCTTGTACGCAAGAAAAAGAACTGTCCTGGGAGGAGATAAGCAATCAATATGAAATTCCTGCTTGGTTTACCGATGCCCGCTTTGGGATTTGGGTGCATTGGGGTGCTCAAACCGTTCCGGAGTATGGAGGAGGCTGGTATGCCCGGCACATGTACATGCAGGATGTGGGCAACCAGACTTTTGGTAAAAATGCCTACCCTTATCATCTCAAAACATTCGGGCATCCGTCAGAAGTAGGCTATAAAGATGTGGCGAATGCCTGGAAAGCAGAAAATCTGAATACCGATAGCTTATTACAATATTTCACAGATGATTTGGGGGCAAGGTATTTTATGGCTTTGGCGCATCATCATGATAATTTTGATAATTGGAACAGCACCTACCAGGAATGGAATTCAGTGAATGTAGGTCCCAAGAGAGATATTATTGGGGAATTCAATGAGTCGGCAAAAAAATATGGAGTGCCATTTGGCGTAAGCACTCATGATGAACGATTTTTTGAATGGGGATTGCCAGCTTTTGGTGCAGATACTTCCGGTACTTTTAAGGGTGTGCCTTATGATGGATACTTGACAAAAGAAGATGGGAAAGGCACCTGGTGGGAAGGCATGGATCCCGCTGCATTGTATGGTCCGCCGCCTGAACAACGAACTCCTGAATGGGAAACTTCATGGAAAGAAAACTGGTTGCGTCGAATTAAGGACCTGGTCACCAAATATGATGTGGAACTATTATGGTTCGATGGTCGGGGTTTCCCTTATGGAGAATATGGAAAAGAAGCCTTTCGAACATTTTTTAACAATGACTTAAAAAAACACGGCAAAATAAATGCTGTGATTACAGGAAAGATACCAGGGGGAGATCCCGCCATTATTCATGATATTGAACAGGGGGTAGAGACTGAAATCTATCCTGAACCATGGCAAAGTATTTGTTCATACACGCATTGGTTTTATAAGTTAGATGATCCGTCCAGACACGATTCAAGAAGTACCATTGAATTATTAATTGATGTAGTGAGCAAGAACGGCAATTTTGTACTAAATGTTGAACTTTTGCCGGATGGTACCATACCTCCTGAACATAAAGCCATAATGGATGAATTCGGATCCTGGTTAAAGCTGAATGGTGAGGCCATCTATGCCACTTCGCCCTGGAAAGTGCATGTGGATAACCTTTTTTCTGGTCTTGTTGATTCTACCGCTGGTAACGCCAACGCAGCCAATACCGATCTTGATGCTGCTAAAAGAGAAGAAAGCGTACAGTTCAACAACAGGACAATAGACAGCCCTCCCTATGGAAATGAGGAAGTCCGGTTTACAACTAAAGGAAATGTTTTATATGTTTTTGTGCTAAATCCGACAGATGGGGAGATTGCACTGCCTGCGCTGGGGCTGGAATCTGAATATAATCCAAATCATATCCAAACTATGAAGTTGATTGGCAGCGATGAGGAGATTTATTTTAGACAAACGAACGACGATTTGACCATACATATACCAGCTCAAAGACCAAATCGATATGCGGCAGTTTTTGAAGTGAAGGGAGCGTTATGATTCAGGAATTAGGATTGTTATTCAAATAAATATAATGAAAAAACTTTCGCTATTCATTATTTTAATCTGGATTGGAGGCCTGACCAACACCCAGGAATCAAATAATATTCCCATTCTAAAAAATCTGCCACAAGGATACCCTCGCATCTACATAACGCAAGATGAAAAGCAGGGTCTGGAAAAAATAATTCAGAAGGAATCCTGGGCACAAGATGTTCTGGCAGCAATTCATAAGCGAATCGACAAACATGTGGAGCGTCATGTGGGTGATCCCGAATGGATGGTGTTGCGCCTGCAAATGTACTGGAAGACCAAGGCCACCAATGTGTATGTCAATGGCATTGACTATGCTTATGCCGATGGTGAAGCCCCGGTCCCCACAGTTCGATTTACCGGGTCAAGCAATTCAGCCACCCCATACAGCACACCAAAACTTGAAAATATTCTAACTTATATGGATGATCCTAGTGGTTTGTTTCTGCCAAATCGAATATTATTGTTCTGGAGCAGAAACAAGGTAAGCTAAGCCTGTACAATGAAGTTTCTGTTGTAATTTCCAATGGAAAAAAAGAGAAGAAATTTGGCATAGGAGAAACACGAATTATTGAATTTAAATAGTAGGTATAATATGAAGTCAAGTATGAAATTGTTCCTAATTCCAATTGTAGTAATACTGCTTTTCAGTCACTGTGGACAAGAACAAGCACAACCCAATTTCCTTTTCGTTTTGGTTGATGATCAATCACCTTTCGATTTGAAGCTATACGATCCAAACTCAATATTGGAAACACCAAACATTGATCGATTGGCTGACGAAGGAATGATTTTCGAAAGTGCAAGACACATGGGTGCATGGAGCGGCGCAGTTTGTACTCCATCCAGACATATGATCATGAGTGGTCGTACTGTTTGGAACCTGCCTTCTTATGGAAAACAGTACCAAAATCCCACTTGTCCTGATAGTTTGGAGCTGCAAACCATAGGAGCCGTATTTAATAGAGCTGGATATAAAACCATGCGCACTTGTAAGATTGGCAATTCCTACAAAGCGGCCAATGAACAATTCAGTGTTGTGCGAGATGCCTCAAAAAGAGGAGGAACTGAAGAAACAGGAAGTGCATGGCATGGGAAACAGGTTCTCAATTATTTAAGCGAACGAGAGGTAAAAGAAGAAAAGGAACCATTTTTTATCTATTTCGGATTTTCTCATCCCCATGATACACGCGATGGCACACCCGAGCTTATTGCTAAATATGGGGCAGTCAATCATACTGATACAAGCAGTTTTCCTCCTGCAAATCCAAAACAACCTGAGTTGCAGGAAAATTATCTTGAGGCACATCCATTCTTTCATGGACACCCAAAGCTGAGAGACGAGGAGCGCGTGAGTGGTGTCTGGAAAAGACGGGATGAACTAACGATACGTAATGAGTTGGGAAGAGAATATGCCTGCTCTGAAAACATAGACATGCAAATTGGCAAGGTATTGCAAAAACTCGAAGCAATAGGCGAGTTGGAAAATACTTATATTATTTACACATCTGATCATGGAATAGCCATTGGACGTCATGGTTTGATGGGGAAACAGAATTTATATGAGCATACCTGGAGGGTGCCGTTTATCGTGAGAGGCCCAGGTATAAAGTCTGGGCAGCGTGTGGAAGGCAACATCTATCTCCTGGATGTTTTGCCAACAGTGTGTGATCTGGCAGGGATTGAAATCCCTGAAACAGTAAACGGGAAAAGTTTCAAGCCTGTACTGATGGGGGAAAAGGAAACCATCAGAGATGTGCAGTATGGTGTGTATAGCGGAGGCACAAAGCCTGGCATGCGCACAGTCAGAAAAGGAGATTGGAAACTGATCAAATACGATATGATGGATGGAGAGGTCAGGGAAACACAATTGTTCAACTTGGCCAAGAACCCGCATGAGTATCTACCTGAGCATGGTAAAGCCGGGGAGATGGAAAAAGATTTGGCTGAAGATCCTAGATATGGAGATAAGCTGGCGGAGATGGAAGCCCTTTTGTTTGAACAGATGATAGCAAACAACGACCCTTATCGATTGTGGGATCAAGCAAATTAGTCATGAAGTACGCTCGCTTAGCAATTATACTTTTATTAGTAGATCCATCACTTTTCTCGTGCAAAGAGGAAGTTACCCAACCCAATATCGTAGTAATTCTTTGCGACGATATGGGTTATGGAGATTTAAGCACTTTTGGACATCCAGTTATTAAAACACCTAACCTTGATAAACTGGCTGAAGACGGAATAATGTTATCTATATGAATACTCAAAACTTGATGAGAAGCGATCATTTTTTTCAAAGATTAGCCTTAAAACTAACCGCGATAATGGCACTTGTAGCTATGCCCTGCCTGGCAATTACAACTATTGAGAATGGTGGTGGTATCAATCCCGAGGAGATTGGTAAGGCGATTGGCAATGATCTCAAGCATCCCTACCTGTACATCTCCTCGGATGAGTTGCCCGAAATACGTGAACAAGTTATAAATGATCCTAAAAGCAGAGAAAATGACATGCAGCTACTGCCAAAGGCCAAAACCAACAACAAGGCAAATCAAAGCACGAACAGTAACACCCACATGATGACCATGATTACCCCGGCCAGTCAGTGGCGGGAAGCTATGCCCTCGGGCAATGGGACTATTGGCGCTTTGGTTTATGGGTCTATTAGTGAGGAAAGGGTACTTTTCAACCACAATGAATTGTGGTACATGGGAAATATTGAAGAGCTTCCTGATATGTCTGATGAACTTCCTGTTGTAAGAAAGCTAATGTCAGATGGCAATTACCTTGAAGCCAATGATCACTACAGAGATAAATTGAGAGAAAAAGGTTTTAGAGGAAAAAACGGAGTTTATCACCCAGCCTTTGATTTGGTTCTGACTACTGAAACCGAACATATGTTTGAGGATTATAAACGAACCTTGGATTTTGAAACAGGTGAGATAGAAGTAAAATGGAGAGATGGTGAGATTAACTATTCGAGACAGCTTTTTGTATCTATACTGGATAATATATCAGTGATGTCTATCAAGGCAGATCAGGCTAATGCGTTGAGAGGTAGCGTTACCTTGGATATTCACGACTTGAAAGATGCTGTCCAGCAAAAAGGTGATCCTTTTGATCCTGGTTTTACTTTTAAGACAATTGCCAGTGAGAAGTTTGTAGAATTTCATGCTGATGGCTCCGATGGAGGTGAGTTTGGCGGGGTACTCAGGGTATTTGCACAAAATGGAGAAACAAAACCAGTTGTCAGAACCGGTAGTGATGGAGGAAGTTTTATTTCTATTGAAGGTGCCGATGAAATTATTTTGATGGTTGGTATTTATGCGAATGAAGAAGGGGACCGCGCCGTTCCACGTTTGAAAAAGGAACTTGCAGACCTCGATGCTGATTATAGCGTGCTTTTCAACCGTCATCAATCTTTGCACCGTAAAAAGTTTAATTCAATGGGAATTAACTTGAACAATTCCAGGACAAAGAATACTCCAAATGAATATTTGCTACTGGATGCCTATCAAAATCCTGCTTCCCCGGAGCTAATTGAGCGCCTTTTTAATTATGGACGTTATCTTCTGATATCCAGTAGCAGGGGTGGAGGTTACCCTGCTAATCTTCAGGGCATCTGGAATGGTGATTACCGCCCGCCCTGGAGCTCCTTGTATGGCATCAACGAAAACCTGCAAATGAATTACTGGCAGGTCTTGCCAGGGAATTTGAATGAATCGATGATGGCATTTTACGATTATTTCGATGCGCACATGGATGAGTTCAGGTTCAATGCAAAACAGCTTTGGGGATGTAGGGGAATTTACATTCCTCCTTTTATGTCACCCGAGTCCGGTTTGTTACGTATTACGGCACCACATGTAATTAACTGGACAGATGCTGCAGGATGGTTGGCATCGTTCTATTATGACTATTATCTATTTACGGGTGATGAGGAATTCCTAAGGGGAAGGGCCATTCCCTTTATGAAAGAAGTGGCACTTTTTTATGAGGATTTTATTGTAAAGGATGAAAGTGGAAAGAATATGTTTTTTCCTTCTCAATCACCAGAAAACCAGCCGAAAAATATGATGATCGATGATCCAGTGACTGGAAGGCAAAAAAGGATTAAGGTCCAGATTAACGCCACAATTGCTGTGGCAATTTCCAAGGAAGTTCTGACAAATTTAGTGGCTTCATGTGAGCAGCTTGATATAGAAAAAGATGGTGTGTTGCGTTGGAAAGTCCTATTAGCAGATATGCCGGAATACCAGATCAATGAGGACGGTGCACTGAAAGAATGGCTACATCCTGACTTCGAAGATAATTACGAACACCGCCATCAGTCACATATTTATCCGCTGTTCCCCGGTCATGAAATTACAGAAGAATCCAATCCTGAGTTGTTTGAAGCAACTAAGGTGGCGATTGAAAAAAGATTGGTTATTGGTTTAAAATCACAAACCGGTTGGTCCCTGGCTCACATGGCAAATGTGTATGCGCGTTTGGGTGATGGAGAACGGGCAAAGGAAGCGCTGGATATTCTTGCTCGCTGCTGCCTTGGGCAGAATTTATTCACCTACCACAATGACTGGCGCAAGATGGGAGCTACCATGCCATTCTATTGGGGCCGCTCAGCTCCGTTCCAGATGGATGCGAATTTCGGAATTGCGGCTGCTGTTACAGAAATGCTTTGTGGTTCAGAAGCAAACATGTTGAGAATATTACCAGCGATTCCATCGAGCTGGGAAACAGGAGAATTTTACGGTTTGCTTACCCGTGTTGGTGTAAAGACTTCTGCTCAGTGGAATATGTCCAAAAGTGAAATTCAGGTTTCACTTGAAGCCGGTAAGGACACGACATTTGACCTCAAGTTTTCAGCAGAGTTATTGACAATTGAATCCAATGATAAAAAGAGTATTAAAAAATCTGAATATGGAACTCAGTATCGAAAAATCAGAATGAAGAAAGGCCAAAAGTTGGAGATTAAAGTAGTCCTAAAGGGCGAATGAGTTGATTTGGCTATATAGAATCAGGTCAAGTAAAATAATCTAGAATAATAAATTATGAATTGAATCAGACCAAACAGATGTAAATCAATAATGGTCATTAGCTAAGTAATTTGTAGATCATATTCACAATATCATTATGAAACATTTTATAATCCCTTTTTTAGCCATATCGCTCCTGTGTTTTCAGGGATGCCAGAAACAAGGTGCTATGCAAGATGTAGGAAGCCAGGAGCAAACTAAAACAAATATCCTTTTCATTTTTGCTGACGATTGGGGCTGGGGTGACTTGAGTACCCATGGACATCCATATGTCAAAACTCCCAATATAGATCGATTAGCGACAGAAGGGACCGATTTTCATCGATTTACCGTTGCAAGTGGCGTGTGCTCTCCAAGCCGGACAGCAGTCATGACAGGTCAATTTCCTGCGAGGCACAATATTGATGAACATTTTGCCTGGGCGCATCAAAATGCAGAGAGAAACATGCCGGATTGGTTAGATTATAAAACTACCCTATTGCCACGATTGCTGCAGCAGAATGGTTATGCAACTGCCCATTTTGGGAAGTGGCATCTTTCCAATAACATGATTGTAGATTCTCCAACGCCTGCAAAATATGGATTTGATGCCTATGGAGCATTTAACTGTTCAGGGGAGCAAATGCCATTTTATGAAGATGCAGACAATACCATTGCATTTATGGAAAGAGCACAATCGGAAAACAAGCCATTCTTTATCAATCTTTGGGTTCACGAACCACATACTCCGCATCATGTCATACCAAAATATCAGTGGGCGCATCGTGATTTAGAGGAGAAGGACAATATCTACGCATCCGTTCTGACTCATGCAGATGAAAGAATCGGTGAGGTGCTCGATGCATTAGACCGACTGAATCTGACAGAAAATACCCTGGTGATCTTCAGTTCGGATAATGGACCCGCGAGAGCGGCAGGAGCAGAAGATCTTAAAACATATCTGGATACCGCTACTGGTGTAGGGTATAATATTGCTGGCTCAAAAGGAATTACCGGAGGAAGGAAAGGATATAAGGCTGCGCTTTTTGAAGGAGGGATAGGAGTTCCCTTCATTGCTCGTTGGCCAGGAAAAATAAAATCAGGAGGCATCGATTCAGTTTCATTGATGTCAGCTGTTGATCTACTGCCTACCTTCTGCGAAATCGCTGAAGTAGAACTTCCCGAGGCTTATAGCCCAGATGGGATCAGTCAGGTCGAAACACTAAAAGGGCATGCATATCCAACGCGTACTAAACCACTTTTCTGGAAATATCCTTCACGCTGGCCAGCACCCGATAACAGGCCAGATCACTGGGTGTCTTATGCGATAATGGATCAAAACTGGAAACTGGTCGCGAATGAAGACTTGAGCTACGTGGAACTTTATGATATTGCAACTGACGTGTACGAGGAAAATGACTTAAAAGAAGCGAATAAAAACATCGCAAGCGATCTGATCGAGCAGATAAGGGATTGGCAAAAGAGCTTACCGGAAAAGCCAAATGAGAAGCTTTTCTCAAAAGAAAGACAAATACCGATAAAACAAGATTTAATTAAATAAGTGCATGATGAAAAACCTACTCCCTATTTTTGTTGGTTGCATGTTCGCAACTATGAGTTCTGTACAAGCACAATTCCCAATTGGAGACTTTAACTCAACAGAAAAAATATTCAATATTAAAGATTTTGGTGCCTTAGGAGATAGTACCACAATGGATACCAAATCAGTTCAAGGCGCTATAGATGCCTGCACTGCCAATGGAGGGGGCATTGTATGGGTCCCATCTGGCAAGTACATAATCGGGACAATTGAGTTGAAGAGTAATGTGACCTTATCTCTCGACTATGGTGCATCACTATTGGGCAGTCAGAATATTGAGGATTATGATACAGCTATAACCAAACCTCGTGAGGGTAATGTTGAGTGTTTGATTTTTGCGGAAAATGCCACAAATATTACCATCGAAGGACTTGGTGTGATTGATGGCAGGGGGACTCATATTGCATTTCCCCGTGGGCCTGCTAGAGGAAAAAGAAATCCACGCCCACGTTTGATGCGCATGGAAAATTGCAACAACCTGAAATTTAAAGGAGTTACTTACAAAAGACCCGCATTCTGGGGAATCCATATCATCGATTCCAAAAACATTCATTTCGATGCGATCACAATTCGGTTTAGAAATAACAATTATAACAACGATGGTCTTGACCTGGATGGTTGCCAGAATGTGCTCATTGAGAACTGTGATATTCAGGCTGGAGATGACGCAATATGCCTAAAAAGTTCTCTCAATCCGTGTAGAAACTATACTATTAGGAACTGCAAGGTGTCCAGCAACACTTCCCCTCTAAAGTTCGGCACATCATCTCATGGCGGTTTTATCGATATAAAAGTTACCAACTGCTATTTTTATGATAGTCCGATGGGCGCCATCAAGCTTCAACTGGTAGATGGTGGTAGATTGGAAAATGTAGATATTTCAAGGATAGTGATGGAAGATGTTGGGAATCCCATTTTCATACGCCTGGGAAACAGGGCGAGCAACTTTAGCAAAGATGACAAGAACAAAGTAGAATCTGTTGGCACAGTGAAAAATGTACGTATCAGTGATGTGGTGGCACAAGTAACTGTAGAAACGCCAGAAGAAGAAGCAAAAGCTGTATATAAAAGAATTGATCTTAAGGGGCAAAATGATGATCCGGATAAATTGGCTGAAAAACAAAAGTCCAGATCTGGGCCGATCATGATTACCGGCATTCCCGGGCACTACATTGAAAATGTAACATTAGAGAATATTGAAATTTCATACCCGGGCGGAGGTACCTTGAAAGATGCGAAGAATGAAGTGGCTGAAGATGAAGATCGCTACCCTGAGCAATTTTTCTTTGGAGTATTACCTGCATGGGGAGCATACATACGACATGCTAAAAATATCGAGTTTAAAAATGTGAAAATGACCACACGCTCCGAAGACAAACGAGAAATGATCGCGCTGGATGATGTCGAAGGATTTGTCAATCGCTAATGGAATAATTTTTAATGAAGATTATATTAATTACAACTATTTTATTTTACTCCATTGGATTGTCTGCACAGGGAATCTCAGAAAAAATAACTTTTGGGACTTTTCTTGATGAAATGGTCAATAGGGAAAGCCTGTCTTATAAAAAATCGGATGACTGGATACAGCTTCAGGCAAGTAGCTATGAGCGCCTGTCAGTCACTCCCGATGATCCTGAAGGGTGGTTTGCCAATCACGATTGGAATTATTTCGAAGGCAAAGAAATCATTAATGGTCGAACGGAATTTGTGATGTTGGATGTGGAAGGTCCAGGAGTCATTACACGCATTTGGAACGGCGGTAATCCAAGTCTCCAGGCGGCCTTGCGTTTTTATATCGACGGAGATACCATACCTACTTGGGAAGCAGATCACTCTGGAGCATTGATTGGAGAAAATGAAATGATTGGTAATCCCTTGTCTGCACTTTCGGTAAGCAAAGACCAGCCACTACCAAAAGAAAGCCGCAAACTTGGTCATAATCTTTACGCGCCCATTCCATTTTCTAAGCACATCAAAATAACCTACGAAGGTCCTGATCCTCGTCCAGGTGCTGGCGATGGCATGTTTTACAATATCAACTATCGCTTGTATAAGAGCAATGTAGAAATAGAGAGTTTGAATAAAAGTACGATTACTCAATACGCTAATAAGCTTCGCGAAACCAATGAAAAACTAGCAAGCATTATTGATGGAAGTCCCGGAGATGTTCTAGTGTCAGAAGAAGAAAAGGTAAAATCAAAAGCTTTTAATATTGGAAAAGGCGAATCCGCATCTCTTGAGTATATAAGCGCTTCTTCTATTCGAAGAATACTGGTCTCGCTCGAAAGTGATAGTTTGGACCAGGCAGTGAAAGACTTGACGATTCAAATTTCCTTTGACGGAAAACGGACCGTAGATGTCCCACTTGGTTTTTTCTTTGGTTGCGGTGATCAGCTTGTGGAAGTTTCTGATTGGTATCGAAAGGTTGATACATTGGGTGATATGAGCTGTTTTTGGGTGATGCCTTTTCAAAAAGAGGCCGATGTGAAAATTATCAACAATGGAGATTACATTATTAATGTAAATCTTGAGGTGGCTACCGGAGATTATTCTTGGAACTCCGGCAGTTTATATTTTCATGCCAATTATTCAGAATTAAAGAACTACCAAACAGCACCAAAACAAGGCCAGGATTATAACTTTATCACCATTCCAGCTTCAGGAAATTATGTCGGAGATAATTTGCAAGTAACCAAAACGATTCCCGGATGGTGGGGTGAAGGAGATGAAAAAATTTATATTGACGGTAGTACATTTCCTGATCATTTTGGCACCGGAACCGAAGACTACTACGGCTATGCCTGGGGTGGGCAATATAAGGAGTCGTTTAACCATCCATTCATCGGCCAACCCTTAGGTGAGGGCAATGATAAGAAACAAGGGGGGATTACGGTAAACTCTCGGGTTCGCGCTTTGGATGCCATTTCTTTTAGCGAATCACTTCGCTTCGATATGGAATCTTGGAACTGGAATGGAGGTGTATACGATTATGCGTGGGCTTGTTTTTGGTATGCAGATCTTGATGTGGTTTCAAATACAACTAACGAACTAAAACACTAAAAAAATGAAACGAGCATTACTTTTTACTGGTATTACCATTCTTGCTTTGTTACTTTTTTCTTGCAGCAAAAAGACGGAAATATACAAACCCAACATTGTTATCATTTACACCGACGACCAGGGCTATGGAGATGTAAGTGCCTTAAATCCTGATGCTAAATTTCAAACACCAAATATTGATAAATTAGCCCAGGAAGGCTTGGTGTTTACGGATGGCCATAGCAGCGATGCCGTGTGCACACCTTCCAGATACACACTGTTAACCGGTCGGTACAGCTGGAGGACCTTGTTAAAGAAAGGCGTATTGGAAGCAGATGGTCCCTGCCTCATCGAAAAAGATAGAATGACCATTGCTTCTATGCTCAAAGAAAATGGATACAACACCGCGATGGTAGGGAAATGGCATCTTCAAATGGAGTTCGTGGGTGAAATAGGGGAAGGTCGCGATTGGTCACAACCATTTACTGATGGTCCCATTGAAAAGGGCTTTGACTATTTCTTTGGTATTCCTGCATCGATGAATTATGGTGTGCTAACCTATTTGGAGAATGATAAAGTGCTTGATCCGCCGGTGCTATGGACTAAAAAGAAAAAGAATACAAATCCTCGTTCCTTTAGTAGGGATATCAGGCCACAGGATTACCGAATGACGCCTCCGTTTTTGAAAGAACCAGGTGAGGGTGGAGGCTGGGTAGAAGCAGCTCCTTCTTTCAATGATGAATTGGTACTGCAAACATTTACCAACAAGGCCGTGGAATACATCAATAAGTCAGCGGAGGAAGCAAAAAACGGGAACCCCTTCTTTTTATATTTTCCAATAACAAGCCCACATTTACCCCATTGTACACATCCCGATTTTCAAGGGCGTACTAATTGTGGAAATTATGGCGATTTTATGGAAGAAACCGATTACAGGGTAGGGCAGGTGCTGGATGCATTGAAAGCCAATGGCCTTGAAGAAAATACACTGGTGATTTTCTCATCAGATAATGGAGCAGAAACCAATTATGTCTATCAACGAGATACGTATCAGCACTATAGTAGTATGAATTTCAAGGGCGGTAAGCGCGATATTTATGAGGGAGGGCACCATGTTCCTTTTTTCATGCGATGGCCCAATGTCATTAAACCTGGAAGTAAAGTGGATGTGCCGGTGTGCCAATCTGATTATATGGCCACCATAGCTGATATTGTTGGAGTAATACTTCCAGATAATGCCGCTGAGGATAGTTATAGCTTATATGCACACATGAAAGGAGCTAAGCATAAATCAATAAATTCCAGAGCAATCATCCATCATTCTGCCAGTGGGCATTTTGCCATTCGCGAAGGAAAATGGAAACTGAATATGCTTCGTGGTTCTGGGGGTTCATTGAAACCGGCTTTTATTGAGCCACAACCAGGCGAAGCAATCTATGAGCTTTATAACTTGGAAGAAGACCTGGGTGAGACCAACAACTTGTATTTTGAGCACCCGGATATTGTAGAGAGATTAACAAAAAGGATTACCCAAATTGTAGAAAAGGGCAGGTCAACACCTGGGGAACCTCAGGAATTTGTAAGTGAGAATTGGGACCAATTGACATGGTTTAAATGAAGATGTACAAAACAGGAATAAAGTATTGTGATTAAAATGCTAAGACAAACTTGACAATGAAACAAACCTTTACAAACCCAATGGCATACATTAACATTCATGCAACCCTGCTTCTTATAATTTTTATGTTGTTTAGTGCCTGCACTACAACAACAAATAAAACTATAGCGCAAGACGAAAATTTTTGGGTAGTACTGAATTACGATGATGCCAAGATAGATGGGGGGATTTGTTCTTGGGAATTTATGCTTAATAGACCCGGAAAATACGACCTTCAAATTATTTATGATGGTGATTTGGCTTCTACTCCCTCAGACTTATCTGTTGAAACCGATGTAATCACCTTTAATGAGTCACCAAAAAAAATCTTCCTGCTGGGAAAGGGTGATGCAAAACGAACTGTGTTCCAGTTCAGCAAAAATATTGTTTATAAAGAGTCTAGCCTTCAGACATTAAAAGTAGAAACTGCTTCCCGCATCAGCCAGGTGAGGATAACTCCAACCTACAGCAAAACCCTTGGTTTTGGATCAGGGAAATACGAGGCACCATGGCAGGAGATGCACAATTCTCCAGAAAAACAGGCTGCCTTGACCTGGTTTAAAGACGCTAAATACGGCATGTTTATCCACTGGGGATTGTATGCTCAGGCAGGAGGGATGTGGAAAGGAGTTCGTATGGAGGATTCAGGCATTCCCGGTCCCGGAGTTTCTGAGTGGTTGATGTTTAAATTCCAAATCCCTCGAAATGAATATGCCGAGCTTGCTAAAACGTTTAATCCCGATAAATCCTTTGCTCAAAATATCGCAATGCTTGCCAAAGATGCAGGGATGAAATACGTGGTAATTACATCGAAACACCATGATGGTTTCGCCCTTTTTGATTCAAAATTTTCGGATTATGACATGGTTGATGCTACACCCTACAAAGCTGATGCCATCAAAGAACTTTACGATGCTTGCCTGGAAGAAGGACTGAATTTTGGCGTTTATTATTCACACGGAAATGACTGGTATGATGGTGCTGATGGAAACTTTACTCATGTGAAAAAGGTTAATGATTCGCTGGGGATACTTTCGCATCCATTCGGGAAAAACCTGTGGGATCCAAGTCCAAATACACATGCGGAATATATTGAAAATAAGGCCTTGCCTCAAATAAGGCAGCTTTTGGAAGCCATGCCAGAATTGCGTTTGATTTGGTTTGACGGTGACGGATACATTACTGAAGAACAGGCATTTCAGTTTTATAAAACGGTTTATGAGATTAACCCAAATGTAATTGTGAACCGAAGAGTAGGCTATGATTTTGGTGATTACCTCGATGCTGGCGACAATGTGATTCCGTCTGCTGATGATAAACTTTCAAAACATTGGGAAACCTGCGGTACGACCAATAACTCATGGGCCTACAAATCTTATGACGATGACTGGAAAAGTACTCAGGAACTGCTTTACTACCTAGTCGATATTGTTTCGAAAGGAGGTAATTACTTGTTAAATATTGGGCCGGATGAGAAGGGGCATGTGCCCGATAAAAGTGCAGCTGGATTGCGAGAAGTCGGAGAGTGGTTGAAAGTGAACGGTGATGCGATTTATGGTACTACGCGTTGGAAAATCCCTAATGAAGGGGAGGAAGAGACTTTACTCGATGGAACAGGCAGCCGCGAGAAAAAAGGATTTTCACGCACTTTTACGAAAAATGATTTTTGGTTCACCTCAAAGGGAAATAAAGTCTATACCATTTCATTGGTAAATGCCGATGGTCAAATAGAAATTAAATCATTGAAACTCGCCAATGGAAAGATTACAAAAGTAAATCTTCTTGGGAGTTCAGCAGAATTAAGGTGGGAACAAAACGAAGATGCTATGAAAGTAGATATGGCCGGAATAAATACCGGAATCACCGGTTACGCACTGGAAGTAGATTTAGAGAATTAAAAACAAAATAGCACAAAAACAATAAGTTGATAAACCCAAAATACACACAATAATGGAAAACCTGAAAAGAAGGAAATTACTTGTCGCATTTATCCTATTAATCTTTTCACTTGGAGTAATGGCTCAGGAAAAGAAAGAAAAGGAGCAGACTATGGATAAAATGTGGGGGGATGATGCCATTGCAATAGAAGCCCTAAAGGCCGGCAAGGGCAAACTCTTTGATGAAGGCAATTTTGCCATGTTCATTCATTGGGGCCTCTTTTCACAGCTTGGAGGTGTTTGGAATGATACCACCTACTATGGCATTGGGGAATGGATCATGCATCCACGTATGGCAGGCATCCCGGTAGACGAATATATGAAACTCACAAGCACTTTTAATCCAGTAGATTTTGATGCAAAGGCAATTGCACTGCTTGCAAAAGATGCAGGGATGAAACATATCATAATCACGAGTAAACATCATGAAGGTTTTGCTATGTTTAAGTCAGAAGCAAGTGCCTTCAATATAGTTGATGCTACACCTTTTGGCAGAGATCCTATGAAAGAACTGTCAACTGCTTGCAAGGAGTTAGGTTTGGGGTTTGGGTTTTATTATTCGCACAACCAGGACTGGACATTACCAGGTGCACATGGAGGTCCAAAAGTAAACCCTGATGGATCACCTGCTACCTTTGAAAATTACTTTTATACGAAGTGTAAACCGCAGGTCAAAGAAATCTGTACCAACTACGGCGAACTGGACTTTGTCTGGTTTGATACACCGGGAAGCATGCCAAAAGAATTTGTGCTTGAGTTGGCGGAAATGGTGAGAGAGCTTCAACCCAATGCGATGTTGTGCAGCAGAATTGGCCACGGCATGGGCGACTATGCTAGTAAAGGCGATATGGAAGTTCCTCCTCGCAACATAGAAGGACTTTGGGAAACCTGTGACACCAACAATGATTCCTGGGCATATGCCTGGTATGATAACAATTTCAAAAGCCCAAAGGAAATATTACATCGTCTGGTTGCAACGGTAGGTAGAGGTGGTAGTTATTTATTTAATGTGGGCCCTGATAGCAAAGGTAATATTCCTATAATCGGACAAAAATTCCTTCGAGAAGCGGGAGCATGGATAAAAAAATATCCACAAGTAATTTACAATGCGGATCCTTCCCCATGGGGTCACGCCTTGCCCTGGGGTGATATTACTACAAATGGCAATTCCATGTATCTCTCTGTATTCGAGTGGCCTCAGAGCGGGAAATTGTATTTGCCTGGCCTTACATCAGAAATCAAAAGTGCTGTGCTACTCGGTAGCGAATCAAAGGAAGTGTCATATAGCAAGCAAAACGGATGGACAGTTTTTGACTTGTCTCATGCACCCTCAGATGCTCCAGCATCAGTCATCGAAGTGATATTGGAAGATGTAGCCACCACTGCTAATGTAGATGGCAATCTTGGTATTTATCCAAATATCGAAAATGAACTCCTGGTTGAATTTGCAGAAGTCCAATCGGCTGAGAAAAAGGAGATCAAGTGGATGGAAAAATTTGGTGAATGGAAACATGTAAATCAGGTGAGTAAGTGGGAAGATGGTAGTAAGGCTGAATGGGTGCTCAACGTATGTGAACCAGGATATTACTATCTGGATCTCATTTACAAAGGCGAAAACCGCTTGGTATGGAAAACGACTACTGATGAGGGCATCATGGTGCAAAACCAACAGGCAGCGACAGAAAAATACCATCAATATCATATGGGAATCGTCGAATTCAAAACTGCAGGCAAACATAAAATATCTGTTTCTCTGGTAGATGGAAACCCAGAAACGTCGAGTTTGAAATCAGTATTAATTAAACCGATTCAATAGTCTTATGAAATCTAAATTCAATTTCACCTTTATTAAGGAAGCACCAATACTTTTGCTACTTCTATTTATAATAGCTGGGACCTTTTCCATCGCCCAACCTTATCCAAATCCTTACAGTGATTTTAAAATTTATACTAAATAAAGTACCCAATGAAAAAATTATTTTTACAGTTCTTGATTATTATTTTTTGCGTCAATTTTTCTGTGGCCCAGAAATCCCAAAAGCCACTTAACGATAATGAACGTATGGCCTGGTGGCGCGATGCCAGCTTTGGTATGTTCATCCACTGGGGTGCTTATGCTGTTCCTGGCGGAGAACGCAATGGTGAGGTTTGCCGAGGGGGTGCAGAATGGATCATGGACAAACTCGATTATACCATCGAAGATTATGAGCAGCAGGTTGTTGCCAAATTTAATCCTGTACAATTCGATGCAGACAAGTGGGTAGCAATGGCCAAAGATGCCGGCATGAAATACATTGTGCTCACTTCAAAACATCATGATGGCTTTTGTCTATGGGATTCAGAAATTACGGACTACGACATCATGGAGGCATCGCCGTTCAAGCGTGATATTGTTAAGGAACTTGCTGAGGCATGTGAAAGAGGAGGAATTAAGTTTTGTTTTTATCACTCCATTGTAGACTGGCATCATCCACAGGCTCAGGCACCTTTGTACCCCAACTACAATGCAGGACAGAAAGATCAATCAGTCGTCAACCCTGAATTTCCGAAGTATTATGAAAACTACCTGAAGCCTCAAGTGACAGAATTACTTACCAATTATGGAGATATTGGTGTGGTATGGTTTGATGGTGATTGGATTGCTGATTATACAACGGAGATGGGCAAGGAGTTTTACGATTATATCCGTGAAATACAGCCAAATACTATTGTCAATAATAGGGTGGACAAAGGCCGAATGGGTATGGAAGGCTTGGACAAGGAAGGGGAGTTTGCGGGTGATTTTGGTACTCCTGAACAGGAGATACCAGCAACAGGTATTGATTCGGATTGGGAGTCATGTATGACCATGAATGGATCCTGGGGTTACAAACCATCTGATACCAATTGGAAAAGCAGTGAAAAACTTATTCACAATTTGATTGATATCGTATCAAAGGGGGGCAATTTTCTGCTCAACATTGGCCCTGATCCACAAGGTCTTTTTCCTCCCGAAAGCGTGGAACGTCTTGCAGATATGGGCAAGTGGACCAAAGTAAATGGAGAATCAATTTATGGCGCCAAAGCCAGCCCTTTCGATCGACCGGCTTGGGGTCGCTACACTAGCAAAAGGGGATTCATCTATGCACACGTATTTGATTGGCCTGAAAGTGGGCGGATTGTCATTGACAAAAGTGTGAAGGTCACAAAGGCTACTTTATTATCCAATTCTGGGGCACAACTGGAAGTGAAGACCTCCCTGCATGGTGATGCGATCCTGTTGCCAAAGAATGCGCCGGATGAGATTGCCACGGTAATTAAGTTGGAGGTGATTCCATTCGAAGACTGGGCCAACCTGCATAAATATGAGAAAGCAAATGCGGAAGTGGGACTGCCTAAAGCGAATGAAGATCGGGTGGTTTTTATGGGTAATTCCATCACTGAAGGTTGGGTTCGGAATGATCCTGGATTTTTTAATACTAATTCTTTCATAGGGAGAGGCATCAGCGGACAAACTACTGCGCAGATGCTCATTCGATTCAGACCTGATGTAATTGATTTGAATCCAAAGGCTGTGGTGATATTGGCGGGAACAAATGACATTGCCGCCAACAAAGGTTCTGTTACGATCGAAAATACGGCTGGTAATATATTCTCTATGGTGGAATTGGCTCAGGCTAATGGAATTAAGGTGGTACTGGCTTCAGTGCTGCCGGCGAACAGATATTCATGGCGCCCTGCTATTTCTCCAGCAGATAAAATCATTGAATTGAACAAGTTGATTAAGGCCTACGCAGAGGAGCATAATATTGTCTATCTTGATTATTATACTTCGATGGTTGATGACGAAAAGGGGTTGAAGATAGCATTTAGCAAAGACGGTGTGCATCCAACTACTGAAGGATTTGATGTCATGGAGCCACTGGTCCAAAAGGCAATAGAGGAAGTATTAAAGAAGTAAATTCGCTACTTGAAGAAAGGCTAAAGATGAATTTTTAGATAAACTAATTATGAAAATGAGGATCGTAAAATCAGTATTAGGTGTTTTAATGTTTGTTTTTTTCCTACTGGGATGTCAAAATCAATCTGTTCAGGAAAAAGATACCTACGAAACTGATATAGTAGTATATGGAGGCACTTCGGCAGGAGTGATGACAGCAGTTCAGGCAGTTAAAATGGGAAAATCAGCGATCATCATCTCACCTGATTTACATCTCGGTGGACTTACGGCAGGCGGTTTAGGTTGGACTGATACTGGAAAAAAGGAAGCAATCGGTGGTCTGTCTCGTGAGTTTTATCATCGCGTATGGAAACATTATCAGAATGATGATGCCTGGAACTGGCAGGATCGGGAAGATTATGGCAGCGTAGGATTGGGTGCGAGAGCAGCAGATGGAAATAAACGGACCCAGTGGACGTTTGAGCCACACGTGGCAGAACAAATATTTGAAGACTTCATCGCTGAAAATAAAATAACTGTCTTGCGAGACGAATGGCTAGACAGGGAAACCGGAGTAGAAGTAAACAATGGTGAAATAATATCTATCACTATGCTGTCTGGCAAAAAATTTAAGGCCAAAATATTTGTAGATGCTACTTATGAAGGTGATTTGATGGCAGCTTCTGGAGTTTCTTATCATGTGGGTAGGGAAGCAAATAGTGTGTATGACGAAAACTGGAACGGCGTTCAAACAGGAACCTTGCATCATAAACATTGGTTTATGAGTGATATTTCTCCATATAAAATTCCTGGCGAGCCGGATAGTGGTGTTTTGCCATTAATTTCAACCGAAGATCCGGGAGAATACGGCGAAGGGGACCATCGAATTCAGGCTTATTGTTTCCGACTTTGTATGACCAACCATCCTGAAAACCGAATTCCCTTTCCAAAACCTGAAAACTATGATCCTGCTCGCTATGAATTGCTTAGCAGAGTATTTCATACAGGACGGCGTGATCATTTTGAAAAGTTTGATCCATTACCAAATAAAAAAACGGATACCAATAATCATGGTCCGGTGAGTAGTGATTATATCGGAATGAACTATGATTATCCTGAAGCCAGCTATCAAAGGAGAAAGGAAATTATCAAAGATCACGAAAATTATCAGAAGGGTTTATTGTACTTTATCTGTAATGACCCAAGTGTTCCGGAGGATATTCAAACAGCCTACAGGGAATGGGGATTGGCCAAAGATGAGTTTGTTAATACTGGAAATTGGCCACACCAATTATACGTAAGAGAAGCCAGGAGAATGATTGGAGAATATGTCACTACGGAGCATGATGTTACCTGCAAATATGATACCCCACAATCGATTGGTATGGGATCTTATGCCATGGATTCGCATAATACGCAGCGATATATCAAGCCTGACGGTTTTGTCCAAAATGAGGGGGATATCGGAGTGCACCTAAATTCGCCCTACAAAGTATCCTACGGATCAATCCTGCCAAAGGAGGAAGAATGCAAAAACCTGCTGGTTCCCATTTGTGTCTCATCAAGTCATATTGCCTATGGATCAATAAGAATGGAACCGGTATTTATGATTTTAGGCCAAAGCGCTGGAACTGCAGCAGCATTGGCTTTGGATAAGAATTTTGGATTACACCAGCTGGCTTATGATGAGCTAAAATCAAAGCTTTTGGAAGATGGACAGGTTTTGGAAATGAACAACAAATAAAACCAATAGACTCAGAAATGAATAGACGCACATTTATAAATAACTCTCTATTAACGGCTACAGGATTAACTATTGCATCACCCTTATTTTCTTGTATTTCTGCAAAAGAACCGGTAGCATTTATCGACCGGATTTTGCCTGCTCCAATTGGAGGTGGATACCAGGATCCTGACTATTGGGTGTGGGGTTCCTCAGTCATTAAAGGTGAGGATGGGAAATATCACATGTTTGCCAGTCGGTGGTTGAAAAAGCTTGGATTTGGGAAATGGGTTACAAATTCTGAAGTCGTGCATGCAGTGGCCGATACTCCAGTTGGACCGTATAAAACTGTAGAAGTTGCCTTGCCGCCACGTGGCAAAGAACACTGGGATGGCATGTGCACGCATAATCCTAAAGTGGTAAAATACAAGGACAAATACCTGCTCTATTACTTCGGAAATACCTACGATTTCAGTAGGCCGACTGTTGAAAACATACAACTGGATTCAGAAGACCGTACCAGTGCCTGGATGAACAAACGCGTTGGTGTTGCCATCAGTGACAGTGTTTATGGTCCGTGGAAACGATTGGATAAACCAGTCATCGAGCCACGTGAGGGACATTGGGATGCCTCGATTACTTCCAATCCGGCTCCGGTTGTTAACGAAAATACCGGGGAAATTCTTCTGATGTATAAATCTTCCACATACGGTAAAAGGCCTCCACTTTTATTAGGCGTTGCTAAGGCAACAAACCCTGAGGGACCATACGAGCGCTTGAGTGAAGAGCCCATTTTTAGATTTGAAACAACTGAGAATGAAAGGATTGATGTGGAGGATCCTTACGTTTGGTGGAATGGCGAGAAGTATGAGGCGATTATAAAGGATCGATCCGGTGAGATTTGCGGAGAAGAAGGAGGCGGCATACATGCCTGGTCTGAAGATGGTGTGAACTGGCAATTATTCGATAAGGTAAAAGCATACAGTCGTAAAGTACTTTGGGATGATGGAACAACGACGCATCAAAATCATCTTGAGCGGCCGTTTTTACTGATCGAAGATGGAGTTCCAACGCATTTGTTTGCAGCTACCGGTACCGGACCAAAAGCATGGAGTTTTGACAGGACATGGAATATGGTGATTCCTTTGAGAACTGATTCGTGAAAAAAGAATACTACTAAAACCATCATTTTGTTGAATTATTTAAAAAGGACTTATACTAAAACGTGATGAATAAATACAAACAGATATTATTTTTGATATGCTTTATCATTGGCAGTTATCAGCATGTGCTTGCCCAAAAACAACCCGTTGATATGGTCTATCCACACCTTGATGCGGCAAACTCCAGGTGGTTTTACTTTTCTTCAGCCTGCAGGCCATTTGGTATGGTCAATCTAAGTCCGGATATGGTCATCGATGGTGCATGGAATTCTGGGTACAGATATAATGAGGATAGCATCAAGTTTTTTAGCCATTTACATGCCTGGCAATTGTCAGGAATTCCAGTGATGCCAACTACTGGAAAATTTAAAGGGCATCTCGGCCCTGATAAATATCAGTCAAAATATACACATGAAAATGAAGCAGTAAAGCCTGGATATCATGCTGTTTATCTTGATGATTATAAAATTAATGCAGAGCTGACCTCGACTACTCGTGTCGGTTTTCACCGCTATACATTTCCCAAATCAAGTGAAAGTACTATTTTATTGGATCTTGGAACTGTGCTGGGGCCTTCAAAAACTAAATCAGGGTATGCAAAGAAGGTATCTGACAGTGAAGTTGAAGGCTATGCTTTGATGGAGAGGACAAGCAGAAGACCAAAACCTACCTATGTGTATTTTGTCATTCAGTTGAATAAGCCATTTAAAGCAATGCATGGCTGGCAAAAGGGCAAGTTAAGCGGAAAGGTGAATGAATTTGAGGGAGCTAATGGAGGGGTATATGTTAATTACAAAACGGAGCAAGAGGAGCAAATCTTGATGAAGGTTGGAATTTCATATGTAAGTGAGGCCCAGGCAAGACTTAATATCGAAAGCGAGTTGCCTCATTGGGAATTTGACCAGGTTGTAACCGAATCCCAAAATGAATGGAATGAGAAATTGGGTAGAATCGTGGTCGAAGGAAACACTGAACAGCAAAGACGTAGATTTTATACGGATTTGTGGAAAGCTTTGCAGGGAAGAAGGATATTGAGCGATGCCAATGGAAAATATTGTGACATGACAGGTGAGGAGCCCCGAATCAGACAAATCCCATTGGATGATTCAGGAAAACCTAAGTTCAATTACTACAACTCCGATTCTTTCTGGGGAGCGCAATGGACCATCACCACTTTGTGGCAGTTGGTTTACCCGGAAATTGCTGAGGAGTTTGTTAATTCTATGCTGGCTATGTACGACGACGGAGGCCTGATTCCCAGGGGACCATCAGGAGGGAACTATACCTATGTAATGACCGGAGCATCATCTACACCTTTTATAGTCGGGGCGTACATGAAAGGATTTGATGGATTTGACATTGATAAAGCATATGAGGGGTTGAAGAAAAACCATGATCGGGGAGGTATTATGGCTAAGGCAGGCTATGAGCACAACACCTGGAAGGGCGGAGGCATAGAGGCCTACGACAGCCTGGGATATGTGCCATATCCATTGTACAAGAGAAGGTATGGTGGCCATATGGATGGTGCAGGACAAACATTGGAATACTCTTATCAGGATTGGTGTTTGGCACAAATGGCAAAGAAGTTGGGCAAGAGTGAAGATTATAATTATTTCATGAATCGGTCAAATAACTGGAAGAACCTTTATGATACAGAAACCGGTTGGATACGGCCTAAAGAATGGGATGGTAGCTGGAAAATGCCCTTCGATCCATATGAATATAGAAATGGTTTTGTAGAATCTAATGCAACTCAAGGCACCTGGTATGTACCGCATGACCTGGCGGGCTTAGCTGAATTGATGGGAGGGAAAAAGCTGGCTGCCGAAAAACTTAATCAGAGTTTTGAAAAAGCGGCGGAACTCGGGTTCACCTCCGGCACAGCCCATGCTGCGGAATTGCACGAAGAATACCGTCGCATACCAATCAACTATGGCAACCAGCCCAGTATTCAGACTGCTTTTGTCTTTAACCACATAAGTCATCCCTGGCTCACACAATACTGGTCGCGGGAAGTATTGGATCAGGCATTTAGCCAACTGTCACCTGAAAGAGGCTACAATGGTGATGAAGACCAGGGTCTGATGGGTGCGCTGGCAGTATTAATGAAAATGGGCTTATTTGAGATGAAAAGTGGAAATGAATCAGATCCTCAAATTGAACTGGGTAGTCCTATATTTGATAAAATCACCATCCACCTTGATCCATCTTATTATTCCGGAGAAACAATAGAAATATTGGCCGACGGCAGCAGCCTGGAAAACAGGTATATTCAATCTGCTCAAATAAACGGCGCGATGATTAATACACAATTTTTTGATTTTCATAAATTGGTTAAGGGAGCTAAAGTTGAATTGAAAATGGGGGATACTCCTAATAAAGCTTGGGGTGAATGAAATCTGGAAAACTGTGATGGTAAATGTATAAGGTTAGTGTTGACTTGATTTTGTTCAGGAGTATAGTATTATGCCTGTTTTAATCCGTGGACTAATTATGTGAACCTTATTTTTGATTATATATTTTTGCAATATAGAAGTCAACCTGCTCCAGGTCAAAAATAGCTTGTTAAACCACCTGAAAACAAAAAAAATGAAAATTGTAGTATTACTTATTATTGCACAGCTAAGCTTCGGACAAACTCCAAAAGATAAGATTAAAGTGCTCATTGTTGACGGTTTTAGCAATCATGACTGGAAGCAAACAACCAAGATAACGAAAAAAATTCTCGAGTCATCTGGTCTTTTTGATATAGCTGTTTCAACAATGCCGCCAATTGAAAATAAAGCAGCCTGGAATTCATGGTCGCCATCATTTTCTGAATTTGATGTTGTGATCCAGAATACCAATAACATTAATAACAAGGAAATCTGTTGGCCAGAAGAAGTGAAGAAAAGCTTGGAAAAATATGTGCATTCCGGCGGGGGATTGTATGTACTGCATTCAGCAAATAACGCCTTTGCCGACTGGGAGGAATACAACTTGATGATCGGCCTTGGTTGGAGAACAGAACAAGAGGGAATTGCTTTACAAATTGATGATAAAGGAGATGTTGTGAAAATACCTGTAGGTGAAGGAAAGGCAACCTATCACGGGCCTAGAAATGATGAAGTGATTCATATTTATACTGATCATCCCATCAATAAGGATTTTCCCAGAGCATGGCTTACACCAGATATGGAACTGTACAAATTTGCTAGAGGGCAAGCAGAAAACCTGACTGTACTTTCTTATGCAACAGATGATGAGACTGGATTGAATTGGCCTGTCGAGTGGGTGGTGGAGTATGGAGAAGGAAGAGTGTATAATTCCAGTATGGGTCACTTATGGAAAGGTCAGACGTATCCTGCAAGCTACAGATGTATTGGATTTCAGACAACAATGATCAGGGCAGCAGAATGGTTGGCCACGGGTAATGTCACCTATCAGGTCCCTGACCAATTTCCTACCGATGAATCAACAAGTCTTGATCCTGTACCTAGAAAAAATTGGTAGCAAATACTCATTTGCCAGTCTCTGGGTATTGGATTTGTGATTGACTAACTTGTCATGTACGAAAGTTCAGTGAAGGCTTTGTCGCATCTACATGAAAAATAGTAGATTTACTTTTTAAACAAATCGATAATGTTCAAAGGCCATTGTTTTCCAAAGGTAATTATTCTCCAGGCAGTTTATTATAAGTTAAGGTTTACCTTAAGCTATCGGGACATTGAAGAGCTTCTACGAATTAGAGGAGTAGTTGTTGACCATGCTACAATTCAACGGTGGGTATTTAAGTTTACACCTATGATTGATATAAATTTCCGAAGACGTAAGAGAGGAGTAGGATTGCGTTGGCGTCTTGATGAAACGTACATAAAGGTTAATGGCAAATGGTGTTATCTGTATCGAGCAGTCGACAAAGAAGGGAAAACGATTGATTTTCTATTAACTCATAGAAGAAAAAAAAGAGCAGCCCACCGATTCTTGACAAAAGCAATAAGGCAAAATGGAATTCCTGAACTGATCAATATCGATAAAAGTGGATCAAACAAAGAAACTATTCGTGCATACAATAAGCGAAAATTAACAAAGATTAAATTTCGACAATGCAAATACCTGAATAATATAATCGAACAAGACCACCGTTTTATCAAATGGAGAATTACCAATGGACTAGGTTATAAATCATTTAAATCTGCCAGTGTAACCCTATCAGGAATAGAAACTGTACGAATGATTAAGAAAAATCAACTGGAGAATCCGGGGAGATCTCCGTTTAATTCATTCTATTCGTTGGCTTGCTAATTTTAAATTGACGTGATTATCATTGATTCTTCTCACCCAGATGCGACAGAACCTACCCTCCGTGTTGAGCAAAAGATCCTGCAAAATACAAGGGTAAAAAGATCATATTTTCATCTTTCAATTTACCTGTTATTCCGGCATGGAACACAACCGCAAGCTGTGAATCGTAAGAATTCCTGTAAAGATGCAAACTCTTTAATTTTCCTGAAGGTCCATCTTTTACCTCAATTGGAATAAAAGTTCCATCTTGTTGCAGCAGATAATCGATTTCAGCGTTGCTATTTTTAGCATCTCTCGCCCAATAATAAAGCTGTTTGCCGGTTGCAGTTGCAAACTCTTGTCCAACAAATTGCTCTGCGAGTTGTCCACGATATATTGCTAATAAGTTTTTATGACTTAAGGCTTCATTGTAATCAATTTTCATCACACGGTTCATTAAACCGATATCAAGAAATAGGTTTTTGAATTTTTTATCCGATGCATATGCTTCCAAAGGTATTCCGGGAACACTGACCGATTTAACTTTCTTGGCTAACCTTGCTAAGACCAGGCTTTCATATGCCTTTTTAATAGTAGGTATGGTATAACCTTTAGCAAGTCCGGTGTACTTTACTTGTTGACCCACGCTTGCAGCAATTCCGGAAAAAACAGTTGTTAAGCAATTGACATCTGTTTTAGGTTTGTACTTTCCAAAATCCATTTGGTAGGTTTCACAAATTTCATCTTGAACTTCAGTGGCTAACTTGATCGATTTGGTACTCACATACTCATTTATGCATTCAGGCATACCTCCAACCAACCAATAGATACGAAGTTGTTCAATAAGAAATTCATGCGTTGCTTCAGAAACTTCTGTTATAGGATTATTACAAATTTCCGCTGCTTTTTCATAACCTAGTGCCAGCAAAAATTCCGAAAAATTCATTGGATAAACATCCAAAGATTGAATCCTGCCCACTGGAAATGAAATCTCACTGAATACAAACTCCAAAAGTGAACCAGCTGCAATGACATGTAATTCAGGTGCTTTTTCGTAAAAATATCGAAGCGCAACAATTGCCCTTGGACATATTTGAATTTCATCAATAAACAGTAGGGTTTTACCCGCTATAATATCAATTCCAGTTCTTAACTCCAGTTCGGCGCATATTTTTTGCGGATTTAAATCTCCTTCAAATATAGAAATCAGTTCAGCGTTTTCTTCAAAATCGATTTTCAGGTAGTTCTCAAATTCCATTTGTGCCAGCTTTTCGACTAACCAGGTTTTACCAACCTGTCTAGCGCCTCTCAATAGCAATGGTTTTCGTCTTGTTTTATGTATCCAGCTTTTTAAGTCTGAAGAGATATACCTGTCCATGCAAATCTAGTTTTATGGCCCAAATGTATGATATGTAATTTAGTATTCCAATCATAATGTGGTACAAATAATATAGTATTCCAATCATAAAGTAGCATAAATTATTTAGTTTTCCAGCCATTTTGTGGGAGAGTGTTTTTATATTTCGTATTCTGTTCCGTTTTCGTGTGTATGTTTTAAGGACCAGAGTGGTATAATTTAAGAGGAAAGAAAAGAGATTGTTGATTATTTGATATTGAAAATATAAATGTGAGCCTCCATAGTTTGGGAAGGATTATCAGCATAAGTTGTAAATATAAATCCAAGTTGCAGTATGATATTTTAAATTGAGTAATCAAGTCTTTTTCTAATGCTAGAAATCTAATTATTAAGATATTCGTTACCTTTATATAGTAATACAATGTGACAGAATGGATACAAAATCAATCAAGATAGATCTTATACACTGGCTTACCGAGTTACAGGATACATCCATCCTAAAAGAGCTACAAATTTTAAAAGATAGACATAAAGAAACTTATCAACTAAGTACTGATCAGGAAAAAGAACTAGATATTAGACTTGAGAAGTATGAAGCTGGAGAAATGAAGTTTTCTTCATGGGATACGGTAAAAGACAGGATAAGAAACCGTGCAAAGGATGCCCTTTAATTACCGGTTATACGAAGAGGCCGAAGCGGATATTTACGAATCATACGTCTGGTATGAGAATCAGCAATTAATATAAGAGAAAAATTTTACAGCCTTGATTCCGCTAAGCAGGCGATTATCAGTAATCCACTGACTTATGGGATACGCTATAAAAAGAAAGTCAGAGGCTTTTTAGTGAAGGATTTTCCTTATTTGGTTTTGTACATAATCAAAGGAAATAATATTGATGTGATATCGGTTTTTAATACCAGTCAGCATCCTAAGAAGTGGAAGAAACGCGTAAAATAGCCACCCTCTGCATAATCCTAGATAATTTCACAATTCAATATACCAACTTTGGAACACAGAATTATGAATTTACTTTTGTTTACCTAGTGACAATGTTTCGTGTTTGGAATAATAATCTTTATATTACTTTATATTGATTGTAGCAATACAATTCAATTGACAATGATAAAAGCTGTCGGCAATGGAGACGCACTAACACCTAGCCAACCTTGGATTTCCATTATTAGTTTCTTGCCAGAACACCCTGATTAACAGTATGATAAAAATACCTACCTGAAATTGCTTTCAAAGCTATTTAATTATCCTGAGTTTATCCTGTCCTTGCTCTTTGAAAGCATTACTTCGCTCTAAAATATCTTCCATGGCATCCATGTCTTCCCCGACAATAGTTTCACTGAATTCCTGTGCCCTGGATAACATCCGGATATAGGGATCCGCATCCTGTCGCCTGGTCAATCTTCGTAGCGCCCCCATATAATCATCACGATACACGGTGGGTATGATAATTTTGGTTTGACCAGAGCTAACCAACTCCATATTCATCATGACCCTTGCCATACGCCCATTACCATCAATAAATGGGTGTGTCTCAGTGATTATAAACATCATGTACGCGGCTCTGGCAAATGGATCAACAAGGGCATGGTAAAAATCAAATCCTTTGATTAGTGTTCCCCTGACCAGCTGATGGTCAACAAAAAATGTTTCTCCCGCACGATTATTCCTGTCTTTGAATTGCCCGGGATTTTGTGACTTCCTGGCACCGAGTAAAACCTGATGCCGGTACAATAACATGTCCAGAAATTCTTCTGCAGATCCCGGCACTTTTGACATTTCTTCTTTATTACTTACCAGTTTGTAGGTGCCTAAAACATCATGTGAGTCTTCATCACGTGTAGGCAGTGGAGTACTGGTGCTAATGATCTGTTTGGCATCTTTCAAAACAAACATAGTCCCCTCAATGTAGTTCGAGAAATAAGCTTCAAAGAAACTGAAGTTTCTGAATGAAGCCGCAGTCGTATTGGGATCCGGGCGATCTTTGAATGAACGCTGTTGCAACTCGACAAACAACAGCTCGAATAATGAAATCCGTGCAGGATCATAGGGAGCTCCCAGTGCCCTTGCAATAGCCAAAGGAGAAGATAAAGCACTTGTCGGCTTTGTGCTGAGTAGCGCTCCTATTAGCTTTTCAAGCTTGGCAAATTCCTTTTGTAGGGAAAGCTGGTCTGCGAGCATCCTACTCCGATCCCTGAGGGCATTAAGTTCCTGCTCCCCTTTTACCAGAATAATTTGTTCCAACCGTTGTTCGATTTCCGGCAAAGTCAATGTTTTGGATTCCGGACCAGGCCGTCTTGAGACTTGAAGATTCTCAAGCAGCGCCCTTTCCATTTGAGAGGCATACAATTCTCCGGAAAGAGGATTATCTCCCTCAATCGGCCCGATTCCTTCCAAAAAGCGTAAAGTAATTCCGGGCAGGGGGATCTTTTTGGTATAGGTATAGGTTATGAATAGCTGGTTTGCTGATGTAGGTTTAAACTCAAGTGCAGACCGATGACTCAGCAAGGCTCCCTTGTAGAGCTTACCAATAATAAAAAAAATGTTTCTCCGAATGATGGTCTCAGGAGTATCTTCAAGATTCGATGTATAAATACGAGGGGCAATTTTTATTAATTTTCCTGCCTTTTCCAATTTAGATATCTGGGCGCTCCGTACTGGATCACTGGATGACAAGACAACCTCCTGTAAATGAATGGGTAAAATATTTTCCATTATGACACGCTATTTCATGCAAGAAATAAAATATTTTCCAGTAAAAACATGAAATCAATAAATATTTTCCATTATAACGACCATTCAACGTTCAGTGCAATGTTTGTCTCCAATACCATTAGAATTTCACAAAAGGGTATGCCAAATTTGGTATAGGAAAATATCGCTATTTTTCTTTACCCCATAGCTTATTCATTTCCTCCTTTTTCACTTTACTGGTTATTTTTATGTAACGTTTAAAAGTAGCATAGTTTTTATGACCGGTCATTTCCATAACTACCTCTGGTCTAAATCCTTTTTCTAATGCAAGAGTAACAAATGTGCGTCTAGCTGTATGGGTTGTGATTAAGTTGTATTTTTCTGTTTTTGTTGTGACCTTTTTACTTCCACTATAGCGGTGTTGTTCAACCAAATCATCAAATTCGGCCACTTCACCTAATTCCTTGAGGTATTCGTTCATCTTCTGGTTGGTGATTACATGAGGTAAATGAGTATTGCCATCTGAAGTATGTCGACCAATAATTTCAAGTGCATAATCGTTTAGTGGAATTGTGAGGATATCTTTTGTCTTTTCGGTTTTTAAAGAAAGGATTCCATCAGCAATATTTTCAGTTTTTATTTTGTTCAAGTCAGAAAACCGTAATCCAGTGAAACAAGCCAGACAAAATACATCACGAACATTTCTAAGCCTTTTAGAATCCAACTCAAGCGTATGAAGATGTAAGAGTTCAGTTTCAGTAAGATAAATAATATCTACTTGCTCAGTTGAGACTTTAAATTTTTTATATGCTAGATTTTGATTAGCCCCTTTTTCAGTAGCATAGTTAAGAAAGGTCTTTAGAATTTTAATGTGCTTGCCAATCGAATTATTGAGAAGTTTACATTCTGAAATCAGATACTTTCTGAATTTTTCATAAAACTCAAGATCAATGGAATCAAATGACACCTTTCTTTTAGTCTTTTTTTCAAAGTCTTTGATTTTTTTAAGTGTTGATTTATATGATCGAATGGTATTATAAGACTTAAGAGATGAAGAAGCATCAATAAAAGTTTGAAATTCTGTTTTGAGATCAGGTGGTTTGTTTTCTTTACTATCTTCATCTCCATGAATTTCCTTATAAAATTTATCCTTGACATAGGATGGGAGTGGGGCTATTGATTTGAAACTGGCATCTCTAACAATTTTCAAAAGTATAGATTCCATTTCATCAATGTTTCTATTGATTTCTATACTCCCGGCATAATTTCTTTTGACACGCTGTTTGTCATAATTCCAAGCCTTCTTTTCAGTTTTCTCTTTAGTGAATATTTTGAATTTTTTCCCCTGATGTTGATAAATCATTCTGATTTGAAATTTTTCAAATCGATCAGGCTTGTCCAGATAAAAATTTACAGTTGCCATAACGGGGGGTCAATATGGGGGTCAATTATTGCTTATTTCAAAGATAATTATTTTAATCTAAAGAAGCACATGAAAGTAAAAAAGTCTCTTGAAATACACTAAAGAGCTATAAATAGATAAGAATTGGTCAGAATTGATAAAATAGGTTCGGTATCCCTACGGACTACAATAAGGTGTTAACTATCAATTAGTTAGCACCTTTTTTATGGATTGTGGACGTTTTATGTTACTCAATTCTGACCTAAATCAGGCTTAATTACTACTACAGTGCCCAAATTGCATTTATAATCTTCTTACTTAATATGCTACGTAATTTTGTGTAAGGATGAAGCTGACAAGCTATTAATCCCCTTTTTTAAGCATTCTATGGCAATTTGAGCAAACTAATATCAAGTCTTCTATTTTGCCATTGTAGCGTCACCAAGTTTGCTCAGAGGCTTTGTATGATGACTATTGATTTTGATTTAATATTTTGATTTAATGCGAGATGTTATTTTGGTTCAAGTAAGTTACTGCTTCCTTATTATGATCTTCAAAGTTACAGTGTTGGTTAAATAGTTTGCTGAAACCTCTAATCCATCGTGCATCCAATTGTATGACGAAAGGTTTGGTAATTCAAGATGACCAGTAGGATCACCAATTGCTTCAATTATTCCATTAGTAATTGTTCCATATTGCTTTGCTGAAATAGTACCTGTTAAAAGAACTTCTTTTAGTGATCGGTCTTTAACCAAAGTTTCTTCTGGATAAAATACAGAACTTGCTTCAAGAACAGATTTATAGAATTTGATATCACCCCATCTTAGTGTCAGACAATCATCTTTAATGTCCTTCTTTGGTTTCCATTCTTCTAATAACCTGCCGATTTTAGAACCCCACCTGAGTTCTTTACCACTGATAAAGGTTAAACCTTCTGTAAAACTTGAAATAGCTGATAACTTTTAGTTAATGATCAATAAGATTGTAGTCAATAATAAGAGATAAAACATGAGTCGTTCACGTTTCTGAGAAACAGAAATTTATTAAGGTATTCTACAATTCAAGAAAATTGAGATTGCCATATTTTGCTTTCAGCATTTCATATTTTTCCTTTTCTTTCTTCACAAATTCTTGAATCCTTGGATCATCTTTGACCCAATCATAGTAAATGCTGTTTATATATTGCAGATATTCATTTTTTCTTGAATATTCGGGCGATTTAATTTTATTATACAAAAACAATATATACTCTTCTTTCATTCCTAATAAAGCAAAATACCAATCATTATTACTATTAACCTTTAATGCATTTTTTTTATCTTGTTTTGCAGCATACAATGCTCCTTTGAAATAATAGTCAATGTTCAATTCTGGATTTAATTCCAGAATGGTGTTTAAATAATCCTGCGCCTCGTCTAACCTGCCATCATCAATAGATAAAATAATTAAAGTAATATATGCCACAATAGACTTAGGATTCAGAAATATAATCTCTTCCAAATCATCAAATACTTGCTCTCTGTTACCGATAACAGATTTATTTATTGCTTTCGCTTCAAGTATAAGAATATCCAAGGGATCAATCACTTTTGCTTTTTCATAGAGAATTGCCGCTTCATTTAATAATCCAATCCTCTCATAGAAAACACCCAGAGAAAAATAATTCCTTGCAGAATGCGGATTCAATTGAATTGCTTTTGAAAAGCAATAGTATGCACTATCAATTTCTTTAAATTGCAAATAAACAAAACCTTTATTCATGTTCACATAATCTGAATGTGGATTTAAATTGTAGGCAATTTCTATATATTGTTTACTCTGTTTTAACAGTTGTTTAGCAATAATTGAATCCTTGTTCCAATAAAATGCTTCATAAGATAAATACATATCAGCAAGTCCTGCATAAGGTAATCCAAATGTAGAATCATATTCAATTGCCTTGATATACATTTTCTTAGCAGCCTCAAAATCTTCTTTATTTGTGGTGACCTCGAATTTACTATAATGAAAATATTTCCCCTTTAAGAAGAACTCATATGCTTCTGAATCAATATTTTTATCATCATTAAAAATCTTATTTTCAGACGCAGGGACATCTAACATTTTAGAAACAACCATATGTGCCAATTCGTCTTGCAACGAAAACACATCACTAAACTCACGGTTAAACTGCTCAGACCAGATATGAGAACCATCCTTTGCATTATTTAACTGTGCTGTTATTCTAAGTTGATTTTCAGACTTCTGAACACTGCCTTCAAGAATTGTTTCAACACCTAACATTTCGCCAATGGTTATTAGGTCAGTGTCCTTTTCTTTAAATGAAAAAGAAGAAGTTCGTCCAATAACTTTAAGGTCATCTACTTTTGTTAATCTATTAATTATATCTTCTGCAATTCCATCACCCAAATATTCTTGGTCTTGCTCTGAACTCATATCTTTGAATGGTAATACTGCTATAGATTTGTGAACATCAGATAGATTAAGTTCACGATTGGATTTATTTAAATCTTTGGAGTGATTATAGAAAAATATGATTGCAGTTACTAACACAAAAACTGAAATGGCACTAATGATTAGCTTTCTATGAAGACCAATATTTTTACTTGTTTCTGAATTGCCTTGCTCTGCTTTTTCATAAGTAATTCTATCTATCTCAACTTCATAAATTCTAACTGGTTCATCTACGTTCTTTAATTCCCTTTCTTCAAGAAATGTGGATTTTATTCCATTCTTGTTTTTAATATTTGAATGAATTGGTCTTGAAA